>Ga0193953_1000116_pt1 | contig 44325 bp, 37 predicted proteins | sample BB_4_MG_FD_140325 | JGI IMG/M metagenome (GOLD analysis project Ga0193953, IMG submission 140325) | Microbial mat bacterial communities from the Broadkill River, Lewes, Delaware, United States - BB_4_MG | ecosystem: Environmental > Aquatic > Freshwater > River > Microbial mats | place: USA...
ATGCTAAAATTCTAAAACGAGAGGCCTTCCTAAATCTAAGTCGATCTAGTTATTTAGCCTCCAAAATTTTGTTGTTGTTTACGCTATCAGCTATTCAAATGGCTCTTTTTGTTGTCGTCGGGAACTTTATTTTAGGAATTAAAGGTTTTACATTTGAATTTTGGTTAGCACTATTTTCTGTATCGGCGTTCGCAAATATTCTGGGATTAATTATTTCTGCATCATTTAATTCCATCATTACTATATATATATTGATACCGTTATTGATGATCCCACAAATGGTATTAGGTGGAGCAATGTTTACTTTTGATAAGTTAAACAAGGATTTTACAAGTGTCGATAAAGTACCCTTTGTTGCTGAAGCAATGCCTTCAAGATACATCTATGAGGGTTTGATGGTGCACTTGTATAAGCACAATAACTTTCAGAAAAATTTATTTGATTTTGAGCTGGCACAAAGTAAAGCTGACTATAAGCAAGTATACTATGTGCCTGAATTGGAAGAAATTTTGAATAAATGCAGACAACACTTCCTTCATGATGGAGACATTAGTGACGGAACGTTCGAGGCAGATATGGCGTTACTGAAGAATGAAATTTCCAAAGAAATTAAACGTGTTGAGTCTATCGGCTTTGATAAAGTAGATCAGATTATACCTGAAAAATTTACGCCTGAGTTTGCTTCAGAAATTGATGCTTACCTTACTGCCCTAAAAGATCATTATAGTAGAGAGTTTACAAAGGCCAATGGCATGGTTGATAAATTTATATCAACTAATGAACGAGCAGATAAAGAGCGGTTTAATCGAATTAAAGACGAGTATTTCAATGAAACCATCTCCGATATTGTACGAAAAGTATTTGAGAAGAATAAGATCCTGAGGGATGGGGATAAACTTGTGCAAGTTGTTGATCCAATTTATCAAATACCAGAGCCTGCAAATATCATCGATTTCAGAACGCATTTTCTGGCGCCTGTAAAATATTTTGGAGGGCGATATTATGATACTCTTTGGTTTAATATCACTGTGGTTTGGCTCTTAACAATTTTCATGTATGCAGTGCTCTACTATGACCTGCTAAAGAAATTCTTAAGTTTTCTAAGTGAATTAAAGCTATTTAAAAAGTAACTTTTTCATCGCTTACTGAGTATAATTACTTTCAACCGAAAATTAAAAATTTAGATCATGTTAAAGAAATTGACTTACCTGACATTGATATTGGCTGGACTACAAATGTTTTCTGCGTGTTCAGGATCATCAAACAAAGGAGGAAAATCATCGGATGATGAGTTAACGCTTAGTGATTCTCTGTCCAGTGATTCACCTCTTGAATTATCTGAGGAAGTGATTGGGGACGTTATTCAAAATATATCATCGCCTGTTGAAATGGCGAATATGATTAAGTCCTCAGGTGTTGAATTTTCTCAAAAAATACTTAATAGTACAGAGCAAATTGATAATTATAATACGGGCTATAAACGTGCTCTTAATTTGGGCGTTTATAGTGCAGATCTGGGTTATATTAATACATTCGATAAAAATACGATTGTTGTTTCATATCTGGTAGCGATTAAAAGTCTGGCCGAAGGGATTAAAGTTGGGCAGTTCTTTGATTTTAATTCTTTAAAACGAATTGCTACTAATAGTAATAACCTGGATTCATTAATGGAAATATCCATTTCTAGTTTTAATAAAATGGATAATTATCTGCGTAATCAGCATCGTAGTAATGTATCTTCATTAATTGTCACAGGAGCCTGGATCGAAGGATTATATCTATCCGCAAATGTGATAGAGCAAACTAATAATGATGATTTGATCACCCGTTTGGCTGAGCAGAAGGATATTATTAATATCCTGATGATTATCTTAAATAACTACTCAAATGATCCGAATTTCGCCGAACTGGCTGCTCGTATTGATTTATTGAAGCGTGCATATGATGGTGTGAAGATTACGACTGAAGTTGGCGAGCCACAAACGATCGAAAAGGATGGTAAATTGATTATTGTTCAAGATGAGATCAGTCATGTTGAAATTTCTCCGGAGCAAGTTCAGGAAATTATCAAAGAAATCAAGTCGTTAAGGGAATTTGTAGTGTCCTAAATGGTATATGGATATTATTTTATATTTGTAGAACAATTCTAGCCGGACCATAATTTAAAAAAGCAACTGATGAAAAAGATATTATTTAATTTATTGATACTCTTCGGAATGTTTTCCTTTACGAGTTATGCTCAATGTGGGGACGATATATTGAAGCAGGCTTTAAAAGCAATGGGAGATAGCCAATATATCAGAGATTTTTCTGTTGAGCTAATTAAGGATAAGAAGGATACAAAGACTGGATACGTGAGGTTTTCTGTGGTGCTAAACAGTAAAACACAGTATAAGTTTAATGTAGTGAATGGACCTGCCAATGCTCAACAAGTGGTTATGCAGCTTTTTGATGGAGATGCTGTAAAAGCAAGTAACTTGTATAAAGGAAAATTGTATAGTGAGTTTGAATGGGTGTGTGGAAAGACAGGCGTATATAATATTAGGTTTTCCTTTAAAGGAGGTGAAGAAGGCTGTGCTAAGTCTGTTTTGTCTTTAGTGAAGCAATTTTAAGTATAGGATATATACAGGTAAGGGGCTTAAAGGCCCCTTTTTTGTGTTTAATATTCTCAGGATTGTGTACTAATATTAGCGCAATTAGGAATGCAAATGGTATTAAAGGATTTATCGTTTCCAAGTTCGAGCTTATGTTGAATTGTGTTTTAAACTTTGAAATTTCCTCCTCTGCCATAAAAATAACGGTTAAAAGTATTGAAGCACCATTCCAAATCAATTGTGATATTATTGAAATTGGGAATGATCTCATGGCCGGAATTATCTCGATATTGTCTCACGTAATAGCCTCTTAAATCAAAAGGTGATCCAATAAAAGGAAGGCGTGAAATAGGAACATCCCCAAAAGCATTTTTACTTTGTACCATCCACGCAAGCGATTTACGTTCACTCAGAAAATTAAGTGTCGTAAAGTGTCGATACTCAAAAGATAAATTAGAAAAGGCCTGATCGCTTCCTTTTGCTTTTGCATAATAGGTGTATTTAAGATCAAATAATATGCCTTTGTAGGCATTTGCTGGTATGTCCCTGGTATCATATGATACATTCAGCCCAAGACCACTATTGAGGAATGATAGACCATCTTAGTCACCGTCTTGTTCAAGATAATTTTCATCACCCAATATACCCGGAGAGATCTCACTCATTCTATCATAGGTAATGAATTCCTGGTTGTATTAAATAAAAAAGGCAGACTATAAGAGCCTGCCTTTCTAAATAAGTATCGTTTACGGATTATTGTAATCCACGCTGTTTTAGTAAAGCCGAAATTTCAGGTTCACGTCCGCGGAAACGTTTATACATTTCCATTGCATCGTCACTACCTCCGCGTTCCAATATATTTTCACGAAATGACTTGGCTGTTTTTTGGTCGTATAAGCTTGTTTCTTTAAAAGCTTCGAAAGCATCTGCATCCAAAACGCCAGCCCAGATGTAGCTGTAATAACCAGCCATATAGCCACCACCAAAAATGTGTTTGAAATAGGTTGAACGATAACGTGATTTGATTTCAGGGAGTAATCCAATACTCGTCAAGTAGTCGTTTTCAAATTTCTCAACATCAATTTCTTTTTCTTCTGTTTGAACGTGGTAGTTCATATCCAGAAGAGAAGCAGCCAAATACTCAACAGTTGCAAAACCCTGATTGAAGTGTCCACTGTTTTTTAGTTTAGTCACTAATTCATCCGGGATTACCTCTCCTGTTGCGTAGTGACGTGCATATGTTTTCATTACTTCCGAATCGCCAGCCCAGTTTTCCATTACTTGAGATGGTAATTCCACAAAGTCACGAGGTACTGAAGTACCAGATAACGAATAGTAGTTATTATCTGATAGCAATTGATGCAAACCATGACCAAATTCGTGGAATAAGGTAGATGCCTCGTCAAAACTCAATAGAGCTGGTTTGTCACCTACAGCCTTTGTGAAGTTACAAACAATCGTTACTACAGGAGGTACGTTTTCTCCATTACGACGTGATTGTTTACGGAAAGCACCGCACCATGCGCCCTGGCTTTTTGTTTGACGCGGATGCCAGTCCATGTAAAGAATACCTTTATGCGAGCCATCCGCTTCAGTTACTTTGAAAACTTCTGCATCAGGATGTGGTTTTGGGAATTCTCCAGTGATCTGTTCAAATTGCAAGCCCCAAAGTTTATTGGCAACATCGAAAGCACCTTCGCGTACATTTTCCAATTTGAAATAAGGACGAACTTGATTTTCATCCAGATCATATTTCTCTTGGCGCACTTTCTCAGCATAATACCACCAATCCCATGATGCCAATTTAAAGTTACCACCTTCACGATCAATGATCTTTTGCATTTCGGCACGTTCTTTCTTAGCAACCGGAATCGCTTTGGACCAAAGGTTTTCTAACAGGTCATACACTTTTTCAGGTTTCTTAGCCATGCGCTCTTCCAATACGTAGTCGGCGTAGCAATCGTATCCTAAGATATTTGCTTTCTTAACACGTAACTGTACCATTTCAGAGATTAATCCTTTGTTATCGAGCGAGTCATTGTTATTCCCACGCATGAAGTAACCTTTGTATAGCTTTTCGCGCAAGTCACGGTTCTCTGCATATTGAATAAATGGCAGCATACTTGGCTTTTGAGTGGTAAACACCCATTTACCAGTCAGCCCCAAATCTTTTGCTGTTTCAGCGGCGGCGGCAACAACCGATTCCGGCAATCCGGCCAAATCTTTTTTATCTTCAATTACCAACTTGAAGCTGTTCGTTTCAGCCAATAGGTTTTTATTGAACTGATTGGATAACTCAGAAGAACGTGCATTGATTTCGCGAAGAATCTCTTTTTTATCATCAGGTAAGTTAACACCACTTCTCACAAAACCTTTGTATGTTTTGTCCAAAAGCATTTTTTGCTCTGTGGTTAAGTTCAACTCATCTTTTTGGTCATAAACAGTTTTTACACGTTCGAAAAGTTCCGGATTCAAGCTAATATCATCCCCATGTGCACTGAGTTTTTGAGACACTTCTGACGATATGGCCATGATACCCTCAACGCCATGGGCTGATTTTAAACTAAAGTAAACAGAAGCTACTTCCGAAAGAAAGCTACCTGCGTTATCCAGGGCTACAATGGTGTTTTCAAAGTTTGCAGCTTCCTTATTAGTGATAATGGCTGCTACTTCGGCTTTGTTCTCTGCCATGGCTTTTTCAAAAGCAGGCAGGTAATGCTCTGGTTTTATGTCCTCAAAAGGCGGGACATTGTATGGTGTGGAGTAAGCGCTGAAGAATGGATTTTCTCCAGATGGATTGTCTGTTTTTTTCACCTGACAGGATGAAAGCAAAACAGTTGCTCCAATAATAAAAGATAGACTTTTTTTCATCCGTTGTTGTTTTAATCCCTCGTTATTTCTAACAAGTTAATGTTACTATTTTATTGCTGTCGCAAGATAGTAATCAGGCGGCAGGATTTCGTTGATTTATATCACAAATGTTCAGGCTTTTATTTAAGTAGACTATATGCATATTCCCTATTTTGTGATAGTTATTTAGGATAGAGATAATTTGAAACTGATTTGCTCTTTTAAGAGACATTTTTAATCTTTTTACCCTGAACATTGTGTCAATTTCCATGTTTGAGATGGGGTAAGGGATGAACACCAATGAACAGATATTACTCATTTTATAGACCAATTTTTTTAAGTATCATTGTGCTCCTCTAGGGCAATTATAATAAAGTATAAAGAATCATGGTTAAAATAAGAAGCAAAGTATCCAAACCTGATTGGTTGAAAATCCAATTACCGAATACAGCTGATTACAAATGGATGCATAATACCATTCGAGACCATAAGTTACACACTATATGTACCAGTGGTAAATGTCCCAATTCAGCCGAATGCTGGGCTAATGGTACAGCTACCTTTATGATTTTGGGCGATATCTGTACGCGAGCCTGCAAATTTTGTAATGTGAAAACGGGTAAGCCTGATCCGGTTGATAATAAAGAACCGCTGCGCATTGCCAGATCTATTCAGATTATGAAGTTACGTCATGCGGTTATCACATCTGTGGATAGGGATGATTTGGAAGATGGCGGTGCTGGTATTTGGGCCGCTACGATTGAGAAAACAAAGGAACTCAATCCGAATACTTCCATGGAGGTGCTGATACCCGATTTCAATGGCCTGCATCCGTTAATTCAGCAAGTGATGGATGCCAAACCGGAAGTAATCTCGCACAATTTAGAAACCGTACGCCGGTTAACACCAATGATTCGTACCAAGGCTAAATATGATTTGAGCCTGAAAGTATTGAAATATATTGCGGAAGGCGGTATGGTTGCCAAATCAGGGATTATGCTGGGATTGGGAGAAACCGAAGAAGAAGTATTTGAGGCGATGGATGACCTGCTGGCTGCCGGTGTGACTGTGATGACAATTGGTCAGTATTTATGTCCTTCTAAAGATCATTTACCAGTTTCGGAATATGTTTCACCCGAGCAATTTGAGAAGTATAAAACAGTGGGGCTGGAGAAAGGATTTAAATATGTAGAGAGTGGCCCGCTTGTCCGTTCATCCTACCATGCTGAGGAACATATTAATGCACTAAAGAAGTAGTCATGAAGCAAGCATATACAGTATTTCAGGATCTTGGGCTAAAAGATTATAAAGAAGTTTGGGATTTACAGGAAGCGCTTTTTAAAGGGGTGGTGGATATCAAACTTTATAATCGGGAACATGCCGAGGCTTTAAAGAAGGTGGTGAATCAACTTCTCTTTGTGGAACATCCCCATGTGTATACGTTGGGTAAAAGCGGCACGCAGAATAACCTGCTGATTAACGAGCAGTTTTTAAAGTCCATCGATGCGACCTTTTATAAAATTAATAGAGGGGGTGATATTACTTATCACGGACCTGGACAGATCGTGGGGTATCCAATTTTTGATCTGGAAGAAATGGATCTGAAGGTGAAAAGCTATATTCATCAATTGGAAGAGGCGATTATTCAAACGATTGGTGAGTATGGTATAGCTGGTGAGCGCCTGGAAGGTGCCACGGGTGTTTGGATTGATACGCAAGTACCAGGCAAAGCACGAAAAATTTGTGCCATTGGGGTAAAAGCCAGTCGATATGTGTCCATGCATGGTTTTGCATTAAATGTAAATACCAATTTATCTTATTTTAACCACATTAATCCGTGTGGTTTTGTGGATAAAGGGGTCACCTCCATGGAAAAAGAATTGGGTACCGTTCAGGATATGGCTGAGGTAAAAAGCAAGCTGCTTCAAAATATGGCAAAGATTTTTTGTTTAGAGCTAAAGGTGTGAACTGATCGTTGATAAGTATGATTTAATCAAAATACCAATTAATATTTATCAACAATTTATTAATATGTTTTTGTTTTAAGGATTTTTTTAGAAAAATTTAGGCTCGTAAATACGGCAAAACTGTGTGATGGAAAAAAGGTGGAGTGTAAAACCTGAAGGTGATCAGGGGACTATTGATCATTTATCAGAGGTCTTAAATATTAATCACGTGCTGGCTAACTTGTTGGTTCAGCGTGGTGTGACTAATTATGAAGAGGCCAAGGCTTTTTTTCGTCCCAAGTTAACCGATCTGCACAATCCTTTTCTCATGAAGGATATGGAGAAAGCGATTCATCGTATTGAGAAGGCTTTTGACACAGGTGAGCGTATTCTGATATATGGAGATTATGATGTCGATGGCACTACTAGTGTGGCGTTGGTCTATTCATTTTTGTCTTTACACTACGATAATCTGGATTATTACATCCCCAACCGGTACGAAGAAGGGTACGGGATATCCTTAAAGGGTATTGATCATGCTGCTGAAACTGGTTGTACCTTGGTGATTGCACTGGACTGTGGTATAAAAGCCGTGGAAAAAATGGAATATGCCCGGGATAAAGGGGTGGAGTTCATTATTTGTGATCACCATACGCCTGGAGATACCTTACCTGTCTCAGCAGCTTGTTTGGATCCGAAGCGTAAGGATTGTACCTATCCGGATAAGAACCTTTCAGGTTGTGGTGTTGGTTTTAAATTAATGCAAGGTTTTTGCCGTTATAAAGATTATAAGGAATCTCAACTATACGATCTTCTGGATTTGGTAGCCGTCAGTATAGCTTCTGATATTGTACCCATTGTGGGCGAAAATCGAATTATGGCCTATTATGGGCTAGAAAAGCTGAATAGTAATCCCGGTACCGGTCTTAAATCCATCATTAAGATTGCCGGTATGGAAGGGCGTGAAATTACCATCAGTGATATCGTGTTTAAGATCGGGCCACGGATTAATGCAGCTGGTCGCATTGATGCAGGGAGTGACGCGGTGGATTTGCTGGTTAGCCGCGATGCCGTGCAGGCTTGCCAGATGAGTGAAGACATTAATGTGAGTAACGAAACGCGCAAAGATCTGGATCGTTCCATTACACAGGAAGCTCATGAGATGATCAGCAAAAGTCCTGAACTGTTGAGCCGTAAATCGACGGTATTATACAATCCTGAATGGCATAAAGGGGTAATCGGAATTGTCGCTTCGCGTTTAACCGAGTCTTTTTATCGTCCTACGGTCATTTTGACTGAATCCAAAGGGTTGGCCACCGGAAGTGCGCGATCGGTTGAAGGCTTTGACCTCTATAAAGCGATTGATTCATGTAGTGATTTACTGGAGAATTTTGGCGGGCATATGTATGCGGCCGGCTTAACAATGAAAGTAGAGAATATTCCTGCTTTCATGGAGCGCTTTGACCGGTATGTGGAAGAACATATTTTACCGGAACAATTGATTCCCCAGATCGAAATTGACTCGCTGCTGCACCTAAAAGCCATCAATCCCAAGTTTTACCGTATTCTCAAGCAGTTTCGTCCATTTGGACCCGGAAACATGCGGCCTGTTTTTGCTTCAGAGCGTGTATTTGATTACGGTACCAGTAAGAATGTGGGAAAAGACCGTGATCATTTAAAAGTCGAGTTAATTGAAGAGCACTCGGCTGCCATCAAGCAAGGGATCGCCTTTTCTATGGGGCATGCACTGGAAAAGATAAAGTCTAATAATCCATTTGATATTTGTTATTCGGTGGAGGAAAATTTTTACAATGGCATTACCACTTTGCAGGTGATGATAAAGGATATAAAATTTCCCTATCACGAGTAAAACTCTGATCTTACTATAAAAATATCACCTATCATCAGTTTTTACTTCCATTTTAATTAAACAGGTGCACTTATTTATCCGGTTTGATTTTTTTGTGCTTTTCATAAAAAGGCGTCCTTTTTTGCAGGGATGGTTACGTTTATTTTACAAAAATTAACAAACATCCCGTTTTTTGAATAGGGTAGTGGATGAAAAGTTTCAAGATCCTTGATAAGACCTTTGTTACCATGTTAATTCGGAATGAAATTATTTTTAACATTTAGTTTGATGATAAGGAATTTTGAGTATATTTAAGCGAGAAAAAAAATACCCTTTCCCTTAAATCAGATAAAATCCAGATGAAAAAAGGTTCGACCAGGTCGGGCCTTTTTTGCATTTAACTTGCCTATAGATCGCTTTTGGATGGATAGAAATCTCTCTGTTGGGGTCAGGATCAGTTTGAACTGTCAAAAGATGATTTATCCAGAAAGTAGACTCCTTTCTGCGGTCGGAAATAGTTCGAAAATTGGCGATTGTAAATGGTTCTTTGCAGAAACTGATTGTTTTTCTGCAGTCAGAATTCTCTCACTATGAAAAATAGGTTCCGTCTAATGGATGGGAATCGTCCTATAGGGATTTAGATTCATTTCTGTCGGGAGGAATCGTATCTCTTTTCGATGGTGGATTTTGCGAACGGCACGGATAGGGGGATATCCCCCAGGCCGAAGCCTGGGATTATCTATCTGATATGTTACTTAGTCATGGAGGAAGGTAGATTTTCGATGCCCCAGTTTTTATTAGGCTGCGAACCCATCTCTAACTCCAGTATGCCACCTTCTGTAATATTTCGGTGGGTAAACCACGATTGCTTCAGTGCTTTTCCATTTAATGTAGCGTTTTGGATATAGATGTTGGCAGCGCTGTTATTCTTAGCAACTATTTGAAAGGATTTTCCAGATGGTAAATGAATGGTTGTTTCATCGAATAACGGACTTCCCAGAATGTAGTTGCCATCCGCCGGATTAACGGGGTAAAATCCCATGGAAGAAAGCACATACCAGGCTGACATTTGCCCACAGTCTTCATTGCCACATAAGCCGTCCGTCTGATCGGTGTACATCGTTGTCATGATTTCACGGGTTTTTTCGGCCGATTTCCAGGGCATGCCCACGTAGTTATACATGTAAGCGACGTGATGACTTGGTTCATTACCATGTGCATACTGACCAATTAATCCGGAAATGTCTGGTGATGCGTGATCGCCTTTCAGGCCTTCTTCAATGGTGAACAGGGAATCCAATTTAGAAACGAACTGCTCTCTTGAACCATGTAGCTGTACTAATCCCTTGATGTCATGTGGGGCAAACCAGGAGTATTGCCAGGCATTTCCTTCGGTATATTCATCCTTTCGGTGTTTGGTGAATAAGGGATCGAACTCTTTCTTCCACTGGCCATTGGCATGTTTTCCACGCATAAAACCGGTCGTTGCATCAAAATGATTTTTGTAGAATCCAGCTCGCTCTATGAATGTTTGATACACTTTGTCGTTTCCAATTGCCTTGGCCATGGCTGCAATACACCAGTCGTCATAAGCATATTCAAGGGCTTTTGACACAGACTCATTTTCCAGTTCGGCCGGAATGTAACCATACTCACGCAGTTGTTTCAGTCCACGATCATCTTGCATGGCACTTTTAACCATTGCCTGCAGCAACTTTTCACCCGGAATATCGGTGATTAATCCTTTTTGCCAGGCATCTGTAATTACCGGAATGGCATGGTAGCCAATCATGCAGTTGGTTTCATTGCCGGCCAGTTCCCAAACAGGCAATAATCCACCTTCGCGATAAATGGCCATGAATGAGTGGATGAAGTCATGTACCTTGGCTGGTTGTGTGATGGTAAAAAGGGGATGGTTGGCACGGAAAGTATCCCAAAGGGAAAAGATGGTGTAACGATCAAAACCGTCAGCTTTATTAATTTGGCCATTCAATCCTTTGTATTCACCGTTTAAGTCGGTGTGAAGTGTCGGCGCAATCATGCTGTGATACAAAGACGTGTAGAAGATTGTTTTCAACGACTCATCGGCTGTTTGTACCTCAATCTTCCGGAGTTCCGTTTCCCATTGTTCTTCTGCTGATTGTCTGGCCCGGGTAAAATCCCAATGGGTTATTTCTTGTTGAACACTTTTTTTCGCGCCATCGATACTCGCTGAGGAGAGTCCCACTTTTAATTTCAAGGGTTGATTGGCGGTGACATCAAAGGAGAGTACTGCCCGTGCATCTTTCCCAAACACTTGATCGCCGTCACTGATTTGACCGCCTTCTACAATGGAGAAGCCTTTAACGGGCTGTTCTGTTTCAAGGGCAAAAAAGACCCATTGCTCATTGGCCCATCCGCTGGATTTGCGGTAACCTACAAAAGAGGTGGCAGACTCTTGTTTGATGTAAGTGTCTGTGGGGTTATCCCAATTAATGGCATGTGCCAGATCAATGATTATAGCCGCTTCACCGGACTGATCAAAGCGATATTGATGAAAACCGGTACGTGGAGCAGCTGTTAACTCAGCATTGATGCCACTGTCTTTTAACTTTACCCGGTAATAGCCCGGGCTGGCTTCTTCATCATCGTGTGAGAAATTGCTTTTGTACGGCGCAATAAAATTACGGCCCGCAGCGGTGGTGTCTGATACAATGGCTTTGGTTGTAGGGATGATCATGATATCAGCCAGATCCCCAATGCCTGTTCCACTCAGACACATGTGGGCAAAGCCTGTGATTTCAGTTGAGGAGGTGTGATAACCCGATACCCAGTCCCAGCCCGACACCCCATTGACCGGACTCAGTTGAACCATGCCAAAAGGTGTGGTAGCGCCCGGAAAGACATGACCATGCCCCCCTGTTCCGATGAACGGATCCACATAAGCTGTCAGCTGCTCGTTGTTACGATCTTTTGTAGGCTGGCAGGCGACCAAGAGACTTAATACAAATGCAAAAACCATTAAATGTTTAGTACGCATAATGTCAAATTTATTTTATACCCTGTAATTAATCTTAACCAAAGCGGATGGTATAGCAATAGCATCGCTTGAAAAATACAATACGTCAATCTAACCCCAAGTATTTTGAGGTTGAATAAGTTAATTCATTATTAGTTATGGAGCAAGGATGAATCCTTGTTATATATTAATGACCGGTTGGTGCTGGTATCTTCAGGATGTTGGCAACATTCTGTTGGCGGTTTTACTACTTCATCAGGTGGTTGTATTGCTTGCCTGAAAATCCTGAAGAAGAGGTGTACCGCAGTACACCTCCATTTCTTTATTTTTCCAATTCTTTCCAAACAACAGCACTGGCACCTAGTACGGCAATTTTAGCACCATCTAATTCCGAAGGAAGTAGTTTCACTTTGTCACTGTAAAGGAAACACATGTTCTCTTCCATGTATTTTTTAGTTGGCTTGAAGATGAAATCGCCTGCCTGAGCTAAGCCACCAAACAGAAATACAGCTTCAGGACTTGAGAAAGCAACAAAATCAGCGATGGCTCTTCCCAACATTTTTCCTGTAATCTCGAATGCTTCCAGGGCTAACTCGTCACCTTTAACGGCAGCATCATATACCATTTTAGAGGTGAAATTACCGGAAGGTACTTTTCGTAAATCACTTGGTATTTTTGTGGTAGCGATTAATTCAGAGACGGTCCGGCAAATACCTGTAGCCGATGCATAAGTTTCCAAACAACCATTACGACCACAGCCACATTCACGACCGCCTACATCGGTAATTACGTGTCCCAGTTCGCCGGCAAATCCATCATGTCCCAAAACAAGTTGTCCATTCACAACAATGCCGCTACCAACGCCCGTTCCGAGGGTTAACATGATAAAGTTATCCATGTCTTTGGCACCACCATACATCAACTCGCCTACTGCAGCAGAGTTGGCATCGTTGGTTAAAACAATGGCCGGATAGTCGTAATGCTCTTGTAATAACTTGACGAATGGTACCACATCGCCCCATCCCAGGTTGGATGCACCAACTATTTCGCCGGTGTAATAATTACTACTTGGTGCACCAATGCCTATTCCTTTCACTTCCACATCACCATCCAGTTCAAAGACGGTTTCGTTGATTTTAGCTGTTAGTACATCCAGATAGTTTTTAATATCTGTATTGGTTAATGTTGGCGTATGTGCCTCGGCGATGAGGTTTCCTTCGCGATCCACCACGCCAATCACGGTGTTCGTTCCGCCGATGTCAATGCCAATTGCTACTTCCTTTTTCATGTAGTTTTTTGATTAATTATTAAACACTGGTATTTTTGGTTTTTGCCTTTAGAAAAGCGACTAAAGGTAAACAAATACGAGAGTTGCACCAAATACAGCAGGTTGGATACCGGTATTTATCGTTTGAGTATTCAAGTTATTATTTTGTCTTGGGAGATGCTAAACCAACCCCGAATAAATAGATGGCTCCGGTTACTAATACCAGGATTCCGCCAGGCAGCCAATTGGCCATAACAATCCCTACCAGAAATGGAATAATCGCCCCTCCGCAGATCGCCATCATCATCAATCCGGATATTTCGTTGGCTCTTTCGGGTAGTTTGGCTACTGATATGGAGAAGATCAATGGGAAAATATTGGATACTCCTAAGCTGACAAGGGCAATAATCAACCAGGCAGAAAATTCATTTGGCGTAACGATTAATGCCAGTAATGATATGATGGCAAGTGCCGATGAGCCAATGAGGAAGGGACGTGCTTTAATTTTAGTCAGCAATAACGCGCCTGCAAAAGTGCCAATCATCTTTGCAAAGAAATACATCGATTTGCCATATTTTGCGGTTTCTTCATTGATGCCGATTTTTTGAATCAGGAAGGTGCCGATATTGGAGTTCATCGCCACATCGATACCCACCACCAGGAAAATGCCGAACACCATCATTAATACGAATCGATTTCCTAAGAGTTTTAAACAAGAACTAATTGAGGCGCGGTCACCTTCCGCTTTCGTTTCTTCAATTTGCACGGTGGATAACCATACGAATGCAATAATGGAGATGGCTGCAAACAGGTATAATCCAAATCGCCATTCTCCTGTCTCCACACCAAATAATAAGGCAAGTTTTGGTCCGATCACTGCTGCTACATAGGGGCCAATCATGGATCCGATAGATTTCATGAACTGGGAGAAGCTTAAATAACTGGAGGATTTTTCGGAAGGTACCACATCTACTAATAAAGGATTGGCAGAAACTTGAAGGATGGTGTTTCCAATTCCCAATAAAGAAAAGGCTGTGAGAATGACCGGCAGGGTGTTGCCCAACAGAGGTACAAATAAACCGATAGCTGTAATGAGGACACCCATACTGAGGGCTTTGCGTTTGCCTATTTTATCTTGCCAGACGCCCACCGGTACTGATAGAAAGAAAAACCAGATGAAGGCTACAAAAGGAATGAGTTGGAGGATATATCCGGGGGTTTCGGAACTTTGTTTTAATTCGTCCACACCGGTACCAACCAAATCGATAAAGCTCATCACGAAGAATGACATCAGTACAGGGAGTACATATTTTGCATTTATTTTTTGACCCATTGTGCATTAATTTTGTTGGATATTCACAAATTGTAATGACACAAATGTATAAGCTTTTGCAAATATTATGCTGTGCAATTGCTGATATTGTGGGACTTGTGTTTGTTATGAGAATTATTTGAACAAGATTACCCCTGTCGGGGTAGTGGCTGCTGACCGATACAGGGTATATTAATCAAATAGTAATCCTTATTAAAACATCTTTGATTTGAACAGTCCTTTTTCACGACCTTGACGACGACCAAAATGCCAGGTTAAATCAAAGGATGGGATGATGGCCATCCGGTTACTGATATTGTAATTGGCATAGGAAAGGTTGTAACCGATGGATACACTGAAAGCAGGAAGTAGAAACGTTTGCAGTTCGGTTTGTTGCTCAAAAGCATGCTGACCGGTGAAATCGCCGTAGTAATACCTGAAAGCACCTCCCAGCATTAAGTAGCTGTTAATTTGCCAATCGGCCCTTAGTTTGGCATAGCTGAGAAAGCCATTGCCGGTTAATGGAGCACTTCGGTTAGCCAAAAAGTGTTCATCAATCTCTTGCAAGTCATTATCCCCAAATGCAACTCCATAATCTGCACCCAAACCTAGCGTGATAATCACATAAGGTTGTGCACGACTACAGGTATTGTTTTTAGAGATAAGGCGGCTCAGCATAATTTCATTGCGGGCGGTCAGAATAAAAGGAATCGCCCAGCTGGTGTCGGCAATAGTTTCATACCCATTTTTCTGTGCCCAGTTAAATCCGGGTGTGCCGGAGTACAATCCATGTTTGGTAGAAATGTACCATTTGGTGTTCAGCCATCTTTTCTTGATGAATAAGTTGGGTACCCAATAGTTAACCGGCAGAACTGTTGATACTTCTAATCCCGGTTTAATACCATACCTGGAAGGTGAAGTTAAACTGATATTCCCCGCTTTGTCATAGACCGTATTGGCTGATTCACTGTGCCATAGCAAATCATCCCGGGCATCGTTTTGTCTGGCGCCCATAGATTGTAAAGGATTGAAGGCATTCGTGTTAGGATTTCGTTTGTTTGCCTCTTCCTGGCGTTTACGCATTTCCCGCCTGGAGGTACCTTTATTGCGTTTAAATTTCTTTTTCTCTTGTCCCGATGCATCAGTTGATGCTAAGAAAATTATCAGACAGATAAGTATATAGACAACCTTTTTCATCATTCGAATTATAGCAAAATAACGCTTAAAGAACAGAATTATTTTTGATTCATCACAGTTATTAAGCCGATGATCGACAAAAATTGATTAATAATGGATTAAAAGTATCCATTGGTCAATCGTGAAAAAAACTTAGGAAACTTTAACACTTAAATAAGTTTCCCGCGTGTAATAGTTTTCTACTTTTGCACCCATGGAAGAGAAACGCCAATTAATTATTGAAAGGACTTTTGATCTTTTTTATCGCTATGGGATCAAAAGTGTGAGTATGGATGATATTGCCCGGGAGCTGGGCATGTCAAAGAAAACCCTTTACCAGCATGTTAAAGATAAGGGTGAGTTGGTAGATGAAGTAATTGATTATATGCGGAGCTTCATGGAGGAGTTTATTTCTGTTTTTTACGATGACTCATTGAATGCCATTGAACAACACAAGGTGTATTGGCAAAAGCTGGATTCCAAATTTGTGAACTGCAAACCCAATTTCTTATTTGATTTGCGAAAGTATTATCCAAGTGTATTACAAAACATCAATGAATGGAAGCGGAAAGCTATTTATGAATCTAATTTTGCCAATCTGGAGCAAGGGAAGCGCGAAGGGCTTTACCGTGCGGATTTAAATTCGCATATTATTTCGAAGCTACTGGTGGGGTATCAAATTTTCATTTTTGACCCGGCTAATGAACTTTTTAGCGAGGTAGATATTGCCGAAGCACAGACCTTTGAGCAAGTCTATTCGTACCATTTTTTTGGCATATGTACACCCAAAGGGATGGATGAGGTACAACGACTTTTTTGTGATACTAATAAAGACAACCACTAATACAAACACTCAAACACGATGAAGAATTTATTAACAATGATTGTGCTGCTGGCATTAGGAACGGGCAATGTCCTTTTTGCTCAGGATAATGGCAATGCTATAAGCCTGTCATTAAAGGAAGCCATTGATTATGCTATGGAGAATGCCTATAGTAAAATTAGTGCTGAATATGATGTGGAAGCTGCCCAAAAGCAAAAATGGGAAACGATAGCCATGGGTTTGCCCCAGGTGGATGGTTCAGCGGGCTATAATCATAGTCTGGATTTACCGGTTAGCTTATTGCCAGTTGAGATATTACCACCGGATAATTGGCCTGATGGGGCCAAACCTGGAGACAAAGTTCCTGTATCTTTTGCGACGGCTTATGATGCTAATTTTAAAATAGCCATCAGTCAGCTGATTTTTGATGGCTCTTATTTAGTGGGTTTAAAAGCCTCTAAGGTATTTCTTAAACTAACCGAAGAACAAAAGGAAAAAGCGGAGATTGAAATACGTACCATGGTTTTTCAGGCCTACTACATAGCCATTACCGCTCAGGAAAATGTGGCTACGTTTGAGCGGAGTCTGGAGGTTAATAAGAGAACTTTAGCTGAGACCCAAGCCTATTATGATAATGGATTCCGAGAGGAGATGGATGTGGCTCAAGTGGAATTAATGGTGAGTAATGGAGAAAGCCGTTTATTAGAAGTGAAGCGCAGCTACGATGTGGCAATGGCGGCACTGAAGTATAGTATCGGGATGAGTTTTGAGCAGCGTATTCAATTGTCGGATAATATGGAGACTTTAATTGAAGCTGCAGCCATTTACAACACTGCTAATACCGATTTTGACCTTTCTTCTAATATTGATTTTCGCCTGGCAGAAAGTAGTGAAGAGTCGCAGCGTCTATTCATGAAGAATGAACAATCCCAGTATCTGCCAAAAATTTATGGATCCTACAGCTATAATAAATCCGTTTATGGCGATGATATGAATGTGTTTGGTCAGGAATGGTATCCTTCACAATTTGTAGGGGTAAATGTAACCATGCCCATATTTACTTCCGGGAAACGATCTGCTAAAGTGAAGCAGGAAAAGCTAAAGTATTTAAAAGCACAGAATGAAAAAGTAATGGTTTCAGAGAACCTGAAGAAGGAATTCTTGACGGCCAAAACGAATTTGGCTACTACGCGCGAACAATACACCAATAGTTTAAAAAATAAGAACCTGGCTAATCGCATTTATGAGGTGACTCTTACTAAATTTAATAACGGATTGGCCGGTAGTACTGAATTATCACAAAACGAAGGTCAATATGTTGATGCGGAAGTCGGTTATGTGCAGGCTGTGTTGAGTATGTTGCAGGCGCATATTGATTATCAAAAGGTTGTGAGTAAATTATAGGATTAATTGATGAAAACTAATAAACCATATATCATGAAGAAATTATTAATGATTCCTCTTATTACATTAATGGTAGCTTGCTCTGCTAAAACCGAAGATGCACGTAAGGAGAAAGAAGAGGAGTTGAAACAGTATAAAAAGGAGTTGAGCGAATTAAAAAAGAAAGTCGCCAAATTGGAAGATGAATTGCAAGTAGGCGCTACCGAAGGAATTATTCCGGTGGTAGTAACGCCTATTGAAAAGCAGTTGTTTGAGCATTTTGTGGATGTGAGCGGGAAGGTAGAAGCCGACAAAAATATTATTGTTAGCCCGGAAGCGGCAGGTAAAATTGTAACCATCATTGCTAAGGAGGGGGATCGTGTTAAAAAGGGACAGGTGCTGGCGCGTTTGAATACAGAAGCCATCGACCGTAGTATTGCAGAATTAAAAATAAACCTGGAGCTGGCAACCACCACCTTCAAGCGCCAGTCTAATTTGTGGGAACAAAATATTGGTTCAGAGATGGAGTATCTGAAAGCCAAATCGGATAAGGAATCCATGCAGCAAAAGTTAGAAGGATTGCAAGCTCAATTGGAAATGGCCGTAGTGAAAGCTCCCATTAATGGTGTGGTAGATGAAATCATTCAAAAGCAAGGAGAGATGGCCAGCCCATCTGCACCTTTTGCGCGTTTGGTGAATATTGATAAAGTCTACATCACGGCAGATGTATCGGAATCCTATTTGCAGAAGGTACATGCAGGAGAAGCGGTCGCCATTGATTTTCCGGTTATTTCTAAATCTGTTAATGGGCGTATATTCCGTACATCATCAGTGATTGATCCCGGTACGCGTACTTTTCGTATTCGTGTAAATCTGGATAATGGCAACAATGAGATTAAGCCAAATATGTTGGCAGTGCTTAAGATTAACACTTTTTCAGCTGCTGATGCCATCGTAGTGCCTTCTATCCTGGTTAAAAAAGATTTTACCGGTGAATTTATTTTTAAAGCTGTTCAAAAGGACAATAAATGGGTGGCCCAAAAGCAATACATCACATCCGGAATCAAAGATAATAACCAGACATTGGTGGTTGAAGGGTTAGCTGCAGGAGATAAACTGATCACCAAAGGGTATGCCCAGGTGGTAGATGGATCTGTGATTAATCTGTAATGGAGTGATCAACCTAATAAATGACTAAAGAATGCAAGAAAACATAAAACCGAAAGAGAAGGTATCCTCCAGGAAGTTTAAACCTACTTTCTGGGCCATCTCCAATAAAAATACGATTTATATTCTAACGGCTTTTTTATTGTTTGCCGGTATATGGTCGTATCGCGGAATGCAGCGCGAGTTGTTTCCTGAAATCGTGGTGCCCTATATCATGGTGAGTACGCCGCACCCTGGTAACAGTCCCTTAGATATTGAAAACCTGATTACGCGCCCTATCGAAAAAGAGCTCAAAGATCTCAATGGCGTGAAGCGTATGTCCTCGAACTCTTTTCAGGACATGAGTTTGATTGTGGTGGAATTTGAGGCTGATGTGGAAGTAGAACAGGCCAAGTGGGATGTGAAGGATAAAGTTGACAAAGCAAAACGTGAGTTGCCGGATGATTTAATGGACGATCCCATTGTGGATGACATTGATTTTTCTGAATTCCCGGTATTGAACATTAACTTATCCGGCGATTACAGTGTGTATGAGTTAAAGAAATTCGCAGAAGATCTGCAGGAAGAGTTTGAAACGCTACGGGAAGTGCGTGAAGCGGACATTCGAGGTGTAGATGAGCGGGAGATAAAAATTCATGCCAATCCACACCGTTTAGCTGCATATGACATGACCTTTATGGACATTGAATTTGCCATTCAGGCCGAGAACATTACCATGGGTGCCGGTGAAGTGATTGTGGATGGGACCCGTCGTTCCATTCGTATCCAGGCCGACTATACTAACATGGATCAGATTCGCAACACCATTGTGAAAGAGATTGATGGACGGGCGGTGTATTTGAAGGATGTGGCCGAAGTCATTGATGGCTTCGAAGAAAAGAGTTCCATTTCACGCTTAAACCATCAGTCGGTGGTAACCCTTTCGGTGGTGAAGAAGAGCGGTGAAAATCTTTTGGATGCCACTGACAAAATATTTGAGATTATCAATAAAAGACAGGACAGTCAAACCCTGCCTAAGGATTTAAAAATTACCGTTACCGATGACCAATCAGTATCGATTCGTGACCAGATCGGTAACCTGGAGAATAGTATCCTCATGGGGATGATCCTGGTGATGCTGATTCTTTATCTGTTTATGGGATTGCGTAATGCCATCTTCTCCGGACTAGCCATACCCTTATCCATGATTATTTCCATGTTGGTGTTGCAGCAAATTGGCTATACCATCAATACCATGGTGCTGTTTAGTTTGGTGCTGGCTTTAGGAATGTTAGTGGATAATGCCATTGTCGTTATTGAGAATGTCTATCGGATGATGGAGCATGGCGTCAAGAAGGAGAAAGCTGTGAAGAACGGAACCAGTGAAATTGCCATTCCTATTATATCTTCCACTGCTACTACATTGGCAGCGTTTCTGCCATTGATCTTTTGGCCTGGTATTGTAGGTAAGTTTATGAGTTATTTACCCATTACCTTGATTATTGTATTGGCTTCATCCTTGTTTGTGGCACTGGTATTGAATCCGGTATTTGCTTCCCGTTTTATGAAGTTGGAAGATGTGAAAGAAAAGAAGAACAATCGAAAATTGTTCATCATTACCGGAAGTATCGGGGCTGTGGGACTTGTCATTCACTTGATGGGTAATGTTTTATGGGGGAATTTGTTTTTGTTACCTTTATTCTTTACCACACTGAATATTTTCATGCTCAAACCAGCAGCTATTTGGTTTCAGCATTCCTTTTTACCCATGCTCGAAAACCTATACGAGCGCACCTTGCGAAAAGCATTAGGTCGAGTGACAAGTAAAGTGTTATTAGCCTCCAGTGTGGGATTATTTTTCTTCTCATTGGTTTTCTTTGGTGCAATGCAACCCAATGTTATCTTCTTTCCGGAAAATGAACCACGCACCATTTACATGACCATGGAATTACCGTTGGGGACGGATATTGAGGTGACGGATGAGGTGACGAAAAGTGCAGAGGAGATTCTATACAGAACTTTAGAACCGTACATGCACATTGTGAAATCAGTCGGTGTGAGTGTTGGGAATGGTAAAGGAGGACTGTTTGAATCGGGACGATCGCCCAATAAGTCATTGACGACTATTACCTTTTTAGACTATCAGTTTCGTGAAGGTTTTAGTACCCGTGAAATTATGAAAGAACTAACTGCTAATTATAATGGTTTCATCGGGGCTAAGATTTTTATCGAAAAAGAGGAAAATGGACCACCGGTGGGTAAGCCCGTGAATATTGAAGTGGCCGGTGATGACTATCAGCGATTAATTGATCTGACTACCGATATTAAGCGGATCATTGATGAAGATCGAATCTCTGGTATTGAGAACCTGGAATTAGATCTAAATACCAACAAGCCGGAAATGCAGCTATTTATTGATCGTGATAAGGTTCGTCGCATGGGGCTTTCAACCCGCGATGTGGCTTTGGGATTGCGTACGGCCTTGTATGGTAAAGAAATCAGTAAATACAAAGATGGTGAGGATGAGTACGACATTATGTTGCGATTGAAAGATGAATTTCGATATGATGTATCCACTTTGATGAACTTAAAGTTGAAGGTGGAGAAAAATGGGAAAAGTTATCACATTCCTATCTCTTCAATAGCTGATTTTGAATATGTATCGAGTTACGAGAAGATTAACCGGGTGGATAATAGCCGGGTAATTACTTTAAGTTCCAATGTGGTTGAAGGCTATAATGCCAACGAAATCAATGCGCGGATCAAACAATTATTGGATGAGTATAAAATGCCTGCCAATTACCGTTGGGAAATGACCGGTGAGCAAGAGAACCAGAAGGAAACATCGGATTTCTTATTAGGTGCTTTGTTGTTGGCCATTGCCTTGATCGCCATGATCCTGATTACACAATTTAACTCAGGTGCCAAACCCTTAATTATTATTGGTACTGTAGGATTAAGTACCATTGGGGTATTTATGGGATTAGGTTCCTTCCAAATGGATTTCGTGATTCTGATGACAGGTGTCGGAATTGTTTCTCTGGCCGGAATTGTGGTAAATAACGGTATTGTATTGATCGACTATGTGGATTTAATTCGAAACCAGAAGAAAGCGTCATTAGGTCTGGGTGAACATGGACGGTTGTCGCGAGAAGATGAGGTAGATAGTGTGGTGCGTGCAGGAAAAACACGTTTACGTCCTGTATTACTAACCGCTATTACTACAGTACTGGGACTGATCCCAATGGCAGTTGGATTGAATTTCGATTTCTTTGGATTATTAGCTGAGTTTGATCCGCACATCTATTTTGGCGGTGATAATGCTGATTTTTGGGCACCTATGGCCTGGACAGTTATTTTTGGGTTATCTACATCTACCGTCCTGACCTTGATCATGGCACCGGTTATGTATAACCTGGCTGTGCGAGTTCGTAACCGTTTTAGTGCCGTTCCTCAAAAGGAGTAATACTTGTTTTTGAACTATAAATGAAAGGCCTTTCAATCTATTGAGAGGCCTTTTTTTATGATAGTCGTTTTATTATTTATTTTTACCTTTCAAATTGCAGTTATATATATCTAATTACTTGCAAATTGAAACAAGGGATTTGGGAATACTGTTAATGTTTAACATTTGTCATGTTTTGGATATTTGTTAAAAAGTATTAATATTGAGCTCGGTTTATAGTTGTCAACTGCTTAATGATTTGAAATTGAGTTTGTCTGTTGGGAATTAAAGTGAGAATATAATAACTGCTCATTTTGATTGAAATTCAGGCACCAAATAGATTTTTTTTCAAGGAGTGTTGCTAGTAGTAGGAGTTTAGAGATTATGACAGTAAATAGTTCAAGTGATCATGCTGACACACTTTTGGTGACTCAACTAAGAGCGGGGAATGTATTGGCATTTGAACAGATTTTCAATATGTATCAATCAAAGCTTTATCATTTTGTCAGAATTACCTTGTCAAATGATAATGATGCAGAAGAGATAGTACAGGAAGTATTTTTAAAAGTATGGGCCAGGCGTGAGCAAATTGATGTTTCCAAATCATTCAAGTCTTATTTATACGCCATAACGAAGAATGAAATTCACGATCATCTTCGAAAAGTACTGCAGCAAAAAAAGTTTATTGAGCAAACGATCCATGAGTTATCCATAGGTGATAATGATGTGGAAAAAATTGTGAATTTCCGCGAAACGGATCAAGTCATTAAGGAACTCATTAACTCGCTTCCTCAAAAGCGAAGAAAAGTGTTTGAATTAAGCCGGCTGGAAGGTAAAACTTACAAGCAAATTGCCCTCGAAATGGATATCAGTGAGAACACAGTCGATACACAGATGCGGAAGGCTCTTCTTTTTTTAAGAGAAAAACTGGTAAAATTAGCCACTTGTATTTTCTTCTTATAGAGTGGATTGTGTTTTTATTGTAAAAAAACACACATAAAAGTTAAAAAATATTTCATTCCCGGTCACGGAACTTTATTTCCCAAACGTATTAGTTAGTGTAGATGAAGAAAAAGAATCACATACAGCATTCAATAGGAAAGATCGTTAGCAAAAAACGCGTTACAGGTGAAGATCTGAAGCGCTTAGAATATTTTGTTGATACTTTTCAGGACGATCCCAAGGTTGAAGAGCTGTTGCAGCATAATTGGAGGCAAGCCACTAGAGACAATAAAGGCGTTTCCTTTAATCGTATTTCAGTGGATTTGAATCCTGTTACCAAGCACCGACCATTTATGGATTTCATACAGCAATTGAGTGCTGCAGTTATCGCATTGGCAATATTTTTGGGTGGCTGGCAGCTCATGAATCAGTGGAGTCAAGGTGAGGATGTGATGATGGCTCAACAATATGTGGCAATAACAGAGGTACAGCAACCTATCCATCAAGTGGTACTAACCAGTGGCGGAAAGTGCTATAATTTATCTCCAGAAGCTTTGACTCTTGTTGCAGAAGGGGTTAGTGTGGTTGGTACTGATAAAGAATTGCGATTAAATAAGGAGGATCTTGCTAAGGTTCAAACAAGGGTTCAGGAGTGGAATACACTTAGTGTTCCCAATGGGCAGGATTATTATGTGGAGTTATCTGATGGGACTAAAGTATGGATTAACGCCGGGTCCAAATTAACATTTCCCAATTTCTTTGAGAATGGTAAACGACAGGTGAAATTGGAAGGAGAAGCTTATTTCGTGGTTGCTTCTGATGTTTCTAATCCCTTTTTTATTGAAACGATGCAGTCGCAGGTACGCGTCACCGGTACCCAATTCAATGTATGTGGCTATGCTAACGAAGCAGTCAGTCATGTAACGCTTGTGGAAGGAAAAGTAGATGTGACCATTGATGATAAAGCCCATCATCTGAAGCCTGGGCAACAACTCGTTCAGAATCACCATGGTGGTATCGTTAATATTCAAGAGGTAGATGTGAATTTATATACTTCCTGGAAGAATGGTATTTATGAATTCAAAGATATAACCCTCAAGGAAATGACTTTGCGTTTGAATAGATGGTATGATGTTGAGTTCATATTTTCCAACGACCATGCTGCGCAACAACGCTTTTCAGGCATGGTTAAAAAGGAGTATGATATTGAATATTTTTTAAAAGTGGTAGAGAAAACAACCAATGTACAATTCACGAAGTTTGATTCAAAAATTGTCGTAACTGAAATATAATAGAGCACTTTAGCTCAGTTTGTTTTTTAATAATACCTATTACCTATGAAGAAGCTATCTTACGGTAGGCTCATTCATTTATTGAATGGGCAATGGGAAAATTACATCCCTTCGCGAATGGTGATGCTGGTGGGAATAATGTTGATTTTTAATGTATCAACATTTGCTTACACACAGAAGAAAGTAACCGTTCGAAAATCTAATTTAACTGTAGAGGAGTTGTTTAAGGAAGTGAAGCAACAAACCGGATTAACAGTTATCTATAACAATGATCGCCTGAACAAAGCCGATCAGATAAATTTGCCTAATGGGAGTATGGAGTTAGAAGACCTCTTCGGTATCGTACTGGATGGACGTTCACTAACTTATGAATTTAAGGATGAGTATATCATCGTTAAACCCCAGGTCACAGCCGTTGGTTCAATAGGCCAACAACAAGAACGAACCATTACTGGTGTGGTAGTGGATGAGATGGGTGCCACATTACCAGGGGTTACCGTTATGTTGAAAGGGACGCAAATTGGAACGGCCACCGGATTGGATGGTGATTTCCAATTGAAAGTACCTGAAGGTAACAATGTTTTAGTCGTTTCTTTTATTGGAATGATCACTCAAGAGATTGACATTACCAACCTAAACGATATTAAAGTTCATTTAAAGTCAGAATTGACAGATATCGATGAAGTCGTTGTAACAGGTTATCAGAAAGTAGACCGAAAGATGTTTACCGGTGCTGCCACAAGGGTAAAAATGGATGATATTAAATTGGGTGGAGAACCTGATATTACCAAATCATTAGAAGGTCGTGTAGCTGGTGTATCAGTGCAAAACGTATCCAGTACTTTTGGAACTGCTCCTAAAATTAGAGTAAGAGGTTCTTCTTCCATTTATGGTGTTCAAAAACCACTGTGGGTTGTGGATGGTATCGTATTGGAAGATGCAAAAGAGGTATCAATGGATGATTTAGTGTCCGGAGATTTAAATACTTTGATTAGTTCCGGTGTAGCGGGATTAAATATGGATGATGTAGCAGATGTGCAGATCTTGTCAGATGGTACAGCCACAGCCATCTATGGTGCCCGTGCCATGAATGGCGTGGTGATCATTACTACTAAGACAGGTACAAAAGGTTCATTAAATGTGAACTACTCTACGAATGTGACCATTCGTCCAGTTCCACGTTATGAAGATTACAATATTTTGAACTCTGTGGATCAGATGTCTATTAATAGAGAGTTGTATGAAAAGGGTTGGATTAATGTAGCTAGTACGCAAGGTGCTATTAATCATGGTGCATATGGAAAAATGTTTGATTTAATTGCTAATAATCAGTTAAATTGGGTGGATAGTAACGATCAGGTTAATGCATTTCTAAGACAATATGAAACGGCTAATACGAATTGGTTTAAGGAGTTGTTTAAAACGGGTGTTCAGCAACAACATACTGTAAGTGTATCAGGAGGTGGTGATAGATCTTCATTTTATACTTCGTTAGGTTATTTAAATGATGCTGGTTGGACAATTGCAGATAAAGTGGATCGCTATACGGCTTTATTAAAAGGTACTTTTAATATTACAAACAAGTTTAAAATTACAACTCAATCAGACTTAAGCTTCCGTGATCAGAAACTATCCGGTATTTCAAATAGCTCTAATGACGTTGGTGGTGTTAATCGCTATACAGGTCGTATTGAACGTAGCTTTGATAATAACCCGTTCTTATATGCGATGACTACAAGTCGTAACATTCGCGCTTACGACGAGAATGGTGATTTGGAATTTTTTCGTCGAAACTATGTAGACTACAATATCATTGATGAATTGGATAAGAATAGTTTGGGTGTTAAAGTTCAGGATATGACCTTTAAAGCGCTTTTCGATTATGAGTTTAACAGTAAATTATCAGTGAATGCCAGATTAGCTGCTCGTTTTTTTAATGCTAGAACAACAAGAGAAGTGCATGAAAATTCTAATGAAGCGAATGCATACAGAGCTGGTACCCGTCCTAATGATTCAGAACTTATTAGGAATGATAATAAATTACTGTATGAACGACCTGGTGAAACGACTGGAATAAAATATAGCACCTTACCAGAAGGGGGTATATACGAAGAGTTTAACGATCGGATGGAAAACTATTATTTAAATGCCAGTGTTAACTGGAATCCGAAAATTGGGGATAATCACTCTTTCACTACCTTGCTTGGTACGGAGGTTCGGTATATCGACAGGGGCAACAGTTGGTATACGGGATATGGTCATTTTTATGATATGGGTAACTTGTCTAAGCCGTCAAAAAACTATCTGGAGAAATTGGAAATTGATGGTGATTCTTATTTTGGATTAGAAAATACGTATGAACGATTTACCGCAACTATGTTAAACGCAGGCTATTCTTATCTTGGCCGTTATACATTTAATGGAACAGTACGTTACGAAGGCTCAAATCGTATGGGTAAATCCAGATCAGCTCGCTGGATGCCTTCATGGACTATTAGTGGAAAATGGGCGATGCAGGAAGAATCCTTTTTGCGGGATCAAGAATGGTTAGATCAGTTAAATTTGCGTGTTGGTTATTCGTTAACCGGATCCAGAGGAAATGCCTCCAATTCAACAGTTCTTGCAAAGTCCTATCCGACCTATCGCCCCTTCCATCCGGAAGCATCCGAATTAGGGATCGATATTGAAGCTCTGGAGAACGAAGATTTAACCTACGAGAAGCAATATGAATTAAACGTTGGAATTGATTTGGCGATCCTTCGTAATCGTCTGACAGTAACTGCGGATCACTATAGAAGGCGTGGTTTTGATTTGATTGGTAAATACAACACCAATGGTGTAGGTGGTGAGTCTGTGAAGTGGGGTAATGTGGCTGATATGGATTCATATGGTTATGAATTAGCAATTAATGGTTCTCCTATTAAAACAAATAATTTTCAATGGAATGTTGGGGTAACTTACTCATACCATAAAAGTGAAATTACCAGTTTGCTTCAGACAGATTGGGTGGGACCTGCAACTAGTATCTATGGAACGCCTGTATTAGATGGTCCAGTTAGAGGAATTTATTCTTCTCGTTTTGCAGGTTTGGATGACAGAGGAATACCATTATTTTATGATAGAAACGATGAAAAAGTACATTATCTAAATGTTCAGACGGATGATTACTCGGACTTTGAGTTTAGTGGAAACCTGGAACCAACTACTCAAATGGGATTGTTCAACTCATTTAAGTATAAAGGATTTACTGTTTCTGCCCTAATCAGTGGACAATTTGGTCATGTGAAGCGTGTAATGCAAGATTTTGATTATCAGTATACAGATGGTGAAGCTTTAACATCTCACTTGAAGAATCGCTGGCGTGTAAAAGGAGATGAGAACATTACAAATATTCCTGCTATTTTGGATGCCGATATGCTGAACCGTCCGGATGAAAATGATATTAAAACTGCTTATCGTTTGTATGGTATGTCGGATTATTGGTTAGCTGATGCTTCTTTTGTGCGGCTAAAGAATGTGTCTTTAAATTATACTATTCCTAAAAGGTGGGTAGAGACCATTGGATTGAAGAATGCATCCGTCGGTGTACAAGGAACCAATTTAGCCATTTTATGGTTAGCTGACCCTGACAAATTGAATGGTGAAGATCCTGAGTTTGTTTGGTCAGGGGGTACTACTATGCCAATTACGAAGCAATATACATTTAGTTTGAAAGTTGGGTTTTAATTAAGAAATCATGAAGAATTATAAAATATACTTGGCATTAATACCAGTACTAAGTCTGCTTTTTACTGGATGTAGTGACTTTCTGGATCAGGCACCTGATGAGCGGTTAGAAATAAACACCTTGACTAAAGTTGAGTCGACAATAATTGGAAGTTATCAGAACAACCGGGGGTATCGATTCACTCATTTTAGTACAGATAATGTAACCTTGGCTCAAAAGGTGTATACCAATGATGAAATCATTGAGGATTTATATACCTGGAACCGTACTTTCCGTAATCAAAAGCACCAGGATTCACCTTCTGAATTTTGGACAGCTTCTTATGGATCAATTTCTCAAATTAATCATGCCTTGGAGGCCTTGGAAGAGATTTCCATCCCAGTAGCAGATCAGGGAAAAGCTTCAGCCATTCGCGGAGAAGCGTTGGTTATGCGTTCGTACTGTCATTTCATGTTGGTCAATTTGTTTGCTAAACATTATGACCCTGCCACAGCTGGTAGTGATTTGGGCGTGCCATATGTGTTTAAGCCTGAGACAAAGCTGAAGGTTAACTATGATCGTGAAACGGTTGCTGCAACCTATCAATTGGCTGAGAAAGATCTGCTTGATGGGATAAAGCTCCTAGAAGAAAATTTCGAATATGTAACAAAGAACAAGTATCGGTTCACCTTTCCATCGGTTTATAATTATGCATCCCGTTTCTATACTTTTAGAAATAATGGTGAAGAAGATGTGGCAATGGCCATCAAATATGGAGAAAAAGCAATCGATGCATATGGGGGAGTGGATAGAATGCGTAAATGGAAAGAGTACCAAAGTGATGAATTTGGTCCCGTTGATATTTACCAACCGGAAGTTGGTATGGTGCAACGTTCCAGATCATGGTTACCTTTTAATTGGGTATATCAAATGACCAATGGTATTCGGGATGAATATTTATATGATAATCCGTTTGGTAACAATGATGATCGTTTCACGATCTATTGGATCAAAAAAGGAGATGTCTTTATTCCTTCTTACTATTTTGTGTATGAACCTGGTTTTTCAGAAGCATCGGCGCATGATTTATTTCCACTTTCCGAAGCTATTTTTAATGCTGCTGAAGGATATATTCGTCAGAATGATTTCGTAAAAGCGAAAGAGTTACTGGAGGTTATTGGTGGCAACGTTTACCCAGGTTATAATCCTGCTCAATTAACCACTGATTTGTTAAAAACGCATTACAATGTGGAAGATGAAAATTCAGCCTGGACCAGTTACCTGCTGTTTGAACGTCGTAATCAGTACCTGATGAAGGGAATGCGTTGGTTTGATTTAAAGCGTTATGATATTGATGTAACGCACAAATTACAAGATGGGACCGAGATCAAATTGTCAGAGATAGCTCCGAATAAGGACTTTCAAATTCCATTGTATGCGATTTCTACTGGTATGCAACCCAATAAATAATTGTTAATTATGAAAGCATTAAAATATTTTCTTATACTTTTTATCTTTTCTGCCTTTGTTGCTTGTAGTGAGGATGATAAAGTTAATCCATCCGGTGAGGAGTTGTTTCCACCCATGGAAGCCTCAGACATTGATAAGCAACTGATGGAGATGTTTACAGATTATAATACACGTGTGGAATATCGCTATGTGAAAAATCTGCTGCCATCCGACTGGTATTATATTACTCCCGTGAGAGAGGAACTAGTTGTTCCTATGAGCCAATTAGTGCTAGATATGTGGGTGGATCCTTTACTTGCAGGGGCTTCCAAAGAGTTTGTGGGATTAACATTTCCTAAGATGTTAGTTTACGTAGGTTCTCCTGCCTTTAAATTAGACGGTTCTCGTGTATTGGGACAGGCCGAAGGTGGCACCTTGATTCGTTTTACCGAAGTTAACTTTTTTGATGAATCTAATGTAGGTTGGATCAATACTCAGATGCATACCGCCTTTCATGAATATGGACACATTATTCACCAACGTTTTGGATTTCCGAATGATTATCGTGAGGTGACTCCGGATACCTATACAAAAAGTGGGTGGCGTACTGTTGATAGTCGAGAGGCACTTCAAAAAGGGGTGGTTAGCTCATATGGAACAAAAAGTTTTCAGGAAGACTTTGTAGAGCTTTTTGCGACTTACATTATTGGTTCTGATGCTGAGCTGGAGCATTTATTTGTTGATGTAGCTGATCCATCTCCTGAAGAGGCTAAAGACAATGCAGGAAGAGCTATTCTTCGTGAAAAATTAAGCATTCAGCAGAAATACATGACTAATGTTGGTATTAACATGGATGCAGTACGCACTGCCTATCAAACAAGAATTGCTGAAAAAGCCGCTCAGGAATAGCATGTGACATTTCGTAAAATTGAGAATATGAAAAAACAAGTTTTATTATACATTCTTCCGGTGCTAATTTTTATAAGCGCTTGTCAGAAAAATGAGGTAGATACTCTTTTTAAGGACACGCCGGAAGCCAGAACTAATGCTGAAATAGCAGAAGTTAAATCCGACCTGATTGGTAGTCAGTATGGTTGGATGTCGGAGTATTATTACAATGATAGTGTGATGCATACAACACTGTTGTTTAAATTTAAGGAGGACAACAGGGTAGAGATTATATCTGTGTTTGACGATTATCTTAACAAAGTATCCAATTTTAAGATGAAGTATGCTCAGCAGTTGGATTTAACGTTTGATACCTATAGTGTATTAAGTTTTCTAATGGATGAAACGCATTTTGCGGATTTCAGGTGGGAACTGGAGAATACTGGTGAAGGTGAATACAAGTTTATTAGTAGGGCTGATAAATCCGAAGGAATTTCCTACTTAACGCTTAAAAAAGCTGATGCTAATGCAGATGCCAGAATGGTGGAATTAACTGAAATCCATCAGATCCGAAAAAAACTAGTGCGTGACATGTCACAATCATTTTTCCGAAACTTGGTATTTACAGCTTTAGCGGATAAATATTCTTTTGAATTTGACCAGTATAAAGATGAGGTTACATTCACTGGGGTATCAGATGGCAAAATAGTTTCCTTTAAAACAAAAATTGAGATTACACGTGAAGGCAAAGTTATTTTACAAGACCCTTTGGTAGTTGATGGAAAACAAATCAGAGAATTTTTATTTGTGGAAGAAGACAATACTTTGGTGATTACAGATAGTGATGGCCTAGAAGGTAGTGTCATGTACGATAGAGCACCTGCCTTTACGGTAACTGGAATAGCTGATTTCTTCTTATCCAATAATATGAATTTTGCTAGCGAATACAGTGTCGCTTTGCAACAGTATTATGATGGTATGAAAGAAGCTGTACCTACCTTGACTGGAACTCAGCTTTATTCACAGTGGGGTTATTTGTTATTGTTTTCAAATACACCGCCTGCAGGTTCTACGCAACGTCATGATGGTTTTGCAGGTGTGAAATATATGAAAGTAGCTGAAGATTTAATTTATATTGATTCTTCTGCAGCAGGAATTTTCCGCGGTGATGATTGGTTTAAGGCTTTGATATCTAGTAATCAAGCGGCTCAAGTGTTTTTTGGGGCCTATTTCTTCGATCCACAAGGATTATATGTTGTTTACGATTCTCCAGGCTTCTTGTATTTGGTAAGTAAATCTTATCCACAACTCTATATGAAAATTAGTCAGGAGTAAATTAGAGTATAGGTTTAATTTTAATAGTTCACTGGCGGTCTCTCATGTATTTGGGAGGCCGTTTTTTGAATCTGCCTGTCATCTCCCGTTTTTTATTTATATTCAAAACATAAATTAAACTTGGCGATGGATAAAAAACAAACATTAATCAACTGGTATCACGCACATCCTCGGGGATACCTGCTATTTTTCGGTGGTTTTGACAGTAGTGCCGTATTAGGAGCAGCCATGCAGGCAGGTGCCAATATCACTCCCATCTGGGTGGATAATGGGTTTAATCGGGCGTCGGCTGAGGAGATGCTGATTCAGGCCCGTAATTTAGGATCTGATCAACTGAAAGTGATTGATGTCACACCTGACCAAACGGTTGTGGAGAACCCTGTTAAACGCTGCTACCATTGTAAAAAACACATTCTTTCACAGGTGCCACAAGACGGCATGGCTATTTTTGATGGTACCACAGCCAGTGATTTGGGTAACTACCGGCCAGGCAAGCAAGCCCTGGATGAGTTTAAGGTATTATCTCCCTTAGCAGAGTTGGGTATCGTTTGTAGTGAAACAAAAGAATTAGCGATTTCTTTCGGGGCTGATCCCTTGTTAAGTGACCTGGAGAGTTGTTTGGCCACGCGCATTAATTATTCCCATTTGTTAACACCAGAACGTATCGCCGCCATACGTACCATTGAGAACCTGTTTGTGGAGAAATCAGGTGATTTTCATGTGCGCTGTCGCATTGATGATGCAGATCACCTGCGAATTGAGTTATCTAAACCCGAAAGTTACCAGGCGGTAGGTGATGAAAAATTCAGGCAACAGTTATTTGACATTGGTAGCAGGGTGAGTCTTTTTGTGACCATCGACGTGAAACGATCTCGTCCGAATGAGTATGATAAGCTGATTAAGAAGGGATGATCAAGTCATGTTCACTCACATTTGGTGAAAATTTGAACCAAGTACTAATTACTACGCACTAAAACCTAATTCTTATGACCTTCGACGAATTATTTGATCAAATCCAACAGGGCCACTTATCCAAAGACGAGGCCCGCCGACATTTCTCACTGGATTGGATGGAAACTGCCAGTCGGTATATCCTGGATGTGAACCGCGGCATGCGCACCAATATACCTGAAATCATCTATGGTGAATACAAAACTTTAGAGCAAACCATTGAGCTTACTGAAAAGATTTTAGAGGAGCATCCTCGCGTGGTAGTATCGCGTAGTCCCTTTTATAAAGAGTTGGACCTTCATTTTAAAGACCGTTTTCCGGTTTTATGGTCCGTTAATGCAACAGTCATTGGGGAAATGCCGGAAGCGAAAGGTTCTGTTCTGGTTATTAGTGCCGGATCGGCCGATCATCCGGTAACCTATGAGTGTGAGGTCATATTGAAAGCTGTTGGTGTTCGTCCGGTGGTGTTTGAAGATCGGGGTATTGCGCATCCCACACGGGTTCTGGAGGCTGTTAAAACAGGAATGGAACAAGATGTGTCGGCCGTGATTGTGGTGGCTGGTATGGAAGGGGCTTTGGCTCCGTTTGTGGCTTCTTTAGTGCCGCTTCCGGTCATTGGTGTACCGACATCTGTAGGTTATGGTTTCCGCGCGAAAGAAGCGGCGTTGACGAGTATGCTCGCCAGTTGTTCACCTAATCTAACGGTGGTGAACATTGATGGAGGCTTGCGTGCAGCTGTCGTGGCAGCATTGATTGCCAAGAACCGGTAGACCTTGTTTTTACGATGAAGATGCTGGCTCGGTACCATGCAAATGTCAGAATTATTTTTGTATCCAGGGAATTGTCATGAAAAGTAGCATCTTTCCTGGGCTGAATGGCTGTCTATTCAAATCTCCGGGGATTTATGCGGAGAGGCATGGTCATCCAGCCAAGTTTTTAGCCATCTCTTCCGGAAAGTAAGGGCATCTACTTGAATTTATGACCATCTTTCTTAGGAAGAATGGCCACCTACGCAGATTTTTGGGCCTTCTTCCCTGGTCTGAATAGGTATCTACTCAGATATATGGCCATCTATCCCCGAAGGTATGGTTATCTACTTTAATTTATCACCATGCTCAACATGCAGGAAGGTCATTTTCTCAAGAGTATCGCTTTAATTCCATAAAGGCAAAGCCAAAGAATTGATTTGTACCTATTACCAGGGAGGCAAAATTATTCTTTTTGGAGGATGTTCACATTATTATGGAATCTGCTTCTTCTCTTCCTTTATGCATATATATACAGTTAGGCTGCTGAATTTGCATACAATATGCAAATGATACTTATTTTAACGCATTGTAAGTAAATAATTATTACCTTTGTGGTGCATAATGAAAAGTTATATGCATGCATTTATTCTTCATATGGAGTAGATGCATTTTTTCTGCGATATTAAATGTAACGGGTTAATCAACAGAAGGTATGCCTGAAATAAAAAAGATCAAATTGGTGTTGGAAGACGGAACGGTCTTCGAAGGGAAATCATTTGGATGTCATAAATCAGTGGCTGGTGAGGTAGTTTTTAATACTGCCATGACCGGATATCCTGAAAGTTTGACGGATCCATCCTATGAAGGACAAATATTGGTGTCGACCTATCCGTTAATCGGGAATTACGGGGTGCCAAAAGACGACAAGGAAGATGGGATTCCCAAGTTCTATGAGTCAGATCGCATTCATATCTCCGGCCTGGTTATTTCAGATTACTCCTTTGAGTACAGCCATTGGAATGCTGAGAACAGCTTACGCGAATGGTTAATGAAAAGTGAAGTGCCGGGAATTTTTGATGTGGATACACGGGCATTAACGAAGGTGCTGCGCGAAAAAGGATCCATGCTCGGTAAAATCGAAGTGGACGAACAACCGATCGAATTCCATGATCCCAATACAGATAACCTGGTTGCCAGGGTCAGCATCAATGAGAAAAAGGTATATGGTAATGGTAAGCACAAGGTAGTATTGGTGGATACCGGGGCTAAATACAATATTTTGCGTTGTTTGTTGAAACGTGACACCACTGTTATCCGGGTGCCATGGGATTATGATTTCACGCAGGAAGATTACGATGGTATCATGCTTTCCAATGGGCCTGGTGATCCGCAAATGTGTGCAGCCACTGTTAAGCATATTCAGAAAGCCATGGAGATTGGCAAACCCATCTTTGGAATTTGTTTGGGTAATCAATTGTTGGGCATTGCTTCTGGAGCATCCACCTACAAATTGAAATATGGGCACCGCGCCCATAATCACCCCGTTATAAAAGTTGGGACAGATACTTGCTACATTACCAGTCAGAATCATGGATTTGCCATTGATAATGATTCGTTAAGTGATGAGTGGGAGCCTTTATTTGTGAATATCAATGATAAAACGAATGAAGGGATTCAGCATAAAACCAAGCCCTTTTTCTCTACACAGTTTCACCCGGAGGCTTCCAGTGGCCCAACAGATACTGAGTATTTGTTCGATGAGTTCATTGGACGGATTGAGAAGAGCAAAGAATAATTGACTCTCAGATAATTATTTAGTTGGAAAGTCCGGTCAGTTAGTGATCGGGCTTTTTTTATGTGTATATTTTTACTGCATACATAATAATCAGTGCTTTTTCTTTCGATTTGTAAACGGTATCAATTGATCCTGTTTATTTTTCACTCTGCCTAATTACAAGAAAGTCAGAGTTGTGGGTAGGGTGTGTTATAAAATGTGACCTTGCTCTGGACTTTAAAATTATTTATATATATATTTCGTCGACCATGCAAACCATTCAAAACCCATTAATATGACAAATATTATAAAAATTGCAGCAGCCGAAATCGGTGTCCTGGAGGTGAAAGGAGAGGAGCACAATCCCAAAATTGTCAGATATGCGCAGGAAGCTGGTTTTACCAACATTACAGATGACGAAACTCCCTGGTGTAGCATCTTTATCAATTGGTGTTGTTTAAAAGCGGGATTGCAACGCACAAATAAAGCCAATGCCAGAAGTTGGCTGACTGTGGGAATTCCTACTGAATCACCTGTCCCTGGTGATATTGTGGTTTTTTGGCGCGGTCGTCGCGATTCGTGGAAAGGACATGTGGGTATTTTTACGGGTTACTCAAAAGACCAGCGTACTATCTATACTTTGGGAGGCAATCAAAAAAACAGTGTTTCCATTCAGGGCTATGGTGTGGATCAACTTCTCGGGTTTCGCCGTTTATCCACCGAAGGTAATATGGAATTACCTGAGCCCACATTAAAAATTGGTAGCCGGGGTGATGAGGTCGAGAAACTGCAAAAACTATTGAACGAGTTGGAATATTTTTGCGGTGCCGTCGATGGTATTTTTGGTAATCGTACTGCCTTGCAGTTAAAAGCACTTCAAAAAGCGGAAGGTAAAACCGAAGACGGTATTTATGGTAAACAAACGAAAGCTTTATTCGAATTTATTTTCCAACGCTAAAAACTATACTTATGAGTCAGCAACAGCCAGAAAAAGAAAAATTGCAAAGTGGGTTTAAACGCTTGATTGCCAAAATCGGGGATGTTATCGAAGATGCAGCTTCACTGGAAGTAACAACTTTCACGGGTGATTTTTCCTACAAAACAAATCAAGTCATCAATAATGGTGAGGATAAAATGGAGATTAATAATGTTCTCAAAAACCTTGCTGTCAAGAATCAAACCGATTTAGATTTGGTTGCCTATACCAATGTAAAAATTGATTCGGATGTTTCAACCATCGTGAAAAGTAATTTGACTGAAAAAGATGCCGAATTATTAAAAGTTCACATGGAGATGTTGAAATCATCAAAGGAGTCAAGAAAAGCTGTTATAGATATGGTAAAGGACCTTTTATCTTAATGATTGATTCACCTGATTATATTGTTGAACAGTTGGCGCGTGAAAAAGCATCACTACCTTCCGACAGGCAGGAAATACAGCAGCATCTGATTGAGCTGGGGTACATTTCCTTGTTAAAAGCTAATGTGGTAACTGAAAATGAGATACTGGTTGCTCAGGATCATTTTCTGGCGGATGTTCGAAGTAGTGGCTATTTCCAGGCATCGGAACTGGAGGCTTTTCAACTCCAGGGGAAACGATATCTAGTCCGGCGCTTGCTACGCGAGGTAACAGACATTGATGAAGGTTTGTGCTTAGATCAATTGCCAAGGGAGGGAACTGTCAACCTGGCATCACGAATTATTCATTACCGTTTGGATCTGTTTGGCTTATGGTCACATGCCATTGATGTGAAATATTCCCGGATCAATTCATTGAGTCAATTGCAGATCATTGGGGAGTATGCACAAGTTTCCCCTTTGGAAGCCATTAATCAATTGGCGGATATTGAGGGTTTTACAAGACGTCTATTGGCTCTTTATAAGGAGGAACAATTTATTTTAACGTTTCACTCTCCTAATGCTGATCGGTCTATTCATAGTGAGGAGTTGAATAGAAGGACCGCATTTAAAAATCAGCTTAAAGAAGACTTTGGTGATAAGAGTGACTTTTTCATTTTTCTACGAAAGGAGGTATTGAAAAGTAGAGAGAAAAAGATTGATTTTAACTTTCTGGAGAAGGAGCGGCTAAATCCCTTTAAGAATTTTGTAGTACGCTTAATCCAAATTCATCAATGGCAGGATGGGTTCTATAGCGGCCTTCTCGATAGTGACATGGGTGATCTCACATTAAAAAGTTTTCTGGATGCCATCCAATTTTACAATCAATCCAGGGAAAGGGATTTTATTAAAGCGCACCGCATTATTATTCATGTGGGGAAAGGTTATTTTTTATTTAATGCCTTATTTTTTCTGCAGGAATATATGTTGGAAGATGACCCGTCATCTTTGGATGCATCCCAGTCAAAAGTGCTGGATGTCATTACACATAATTTGAGTGAGGCTGATGATCCCACTCAGGTAGCATTTCAAGAAAACCTGGAACAATTAAAGTCTGAGGTTTATGAATCCCCTGACTCAGCTCCCAAAGAAAGGAATGGGTTGTTACAGCGTATCTATTATGGTATCAAACGTATTGTACGAAAAGCGCTCCGTTTTGCGAAGCGTATTTTTAAATGGATACTTGAAAAAGCAAAAAAGGCATGGCGCTTTTTAAAAAAGCTATTTACTCATTTGTTTGAAGATTTGAGAAATGGAATTGTGGCTTTTGCAGATGGCTTGAAATTTCTTTTAGGGAAAAGAATCATTCAATCCTCCTCTCATGAAGGATCAATTGTTTCGGCATTTAAAATGGATGGCGACTCTAATCATCTGGTCAGCTTGGGTGCTGTTCCATTAATTTCCGAACATGTTCAGCAAGTTAATTATTCGGTTAATGCCATGAGTTTTGCCTTGTCAATTGTTGGTGGTGTGTTGAAGATTGTGCTACATATTGTCAATGCCTTAAGTTGGCCAATGTTATTATTTACAATTATTAAAGTGTACAAAAAAATATCTGAATCATTTAAAAAACTAGAACTATGAAAACTTTACAGAATCTAATTGATAAAGTTCAGGACGCTGCTGAAGATTTTGCCAATTTAAAAATTCAAACAGTGATGGGAGATTTGGAATTGAAAGCGGATAATTCCATCGATTTTAAACAAGGTCAAACCATTCAAGGGGTGGTGAGTAACATTAACTTAATTGATGGTGATATTAAAACACAAATAACTGAGGATTTTTATAAGAATTATCCCGAGTTGGTGCAGTTCCATCAATCACGCGAATCAAAAGGCCATGAAATAATTACCAGCAACATTGCGACAATTAACACCTTAGTGAAGACCATTAAAGACATAATAAAGTGAGTATGAGTAAAGGCAATACGTTGATCAGTACCTTGTTTGATGATCTGACTCATTTGGAAATTAATACTATTATCAAAGATGGTATGGTAGCGGCTGCCCCTCAAAATACAGTTGAAGATGTGGCTGAAAAATTGCTTGATAGGTACCTGATAAAACTTCGGGTAATTATTAGTCGAAATGATTTAGAGTTGAATACCGGTGTCATTGATCGTTTGAAAGATTGTTATTCATTTCAAAGGTTGGATCAAGCGCTCAATTATTACACCGATGTATTGGATCAGGAAGAGGAGCGTCTGGCAGAGAAGGATTACATTATTATCCTACGTATGAAATCCTTTTGTGCCTTTGTTAAATCCAAGGGAGATAGTATTTCTGTTGCTATTAGGGATGCAACGGCTAATTTGAATGGAAAAAGTGGGGCACTCAACCTCTATACGGTTCGTATTGGTCAATTGGCAACAGCAGCGGCTACCAGGAAAGCAATGCTCGTTATTGAAACACGCGATAAGATCAAGCTTAAACGGTTTCTTGACCTGGGAACTGAGTCCATTGTTATGCAGACCCGTTTTGCTTTGGATGGGGATGTCACCACCCGCATTGAAAAGGATTTTGCCAATCAGCCCAAGCAGTTGGTTATTGATTCCCATGATAAAAGTATAGAAATCTCTATCGGTTATTGGAAATCAATTGTAACGATTGTTGGGAATCTCTTTAAGAGTGGCTTAAAAAGATAGGGGTAGTATGAAACAGGCTTATGTATTTCTATCGCAACTTATCTCAACTGGATATTACAGGTGGGTGTCTTATAATTCTAATGGACACCCCTGTATATCTTCCACTTTATATCTTGACGGTGATGTGCTAAATGAGGTTTACAGAAATGATTTTGGAGATTCATTATTTGATTCTGATGGAGATGCTATCATTGAAAAACACTGTAAACATACCAATGACCTCATTAAGGTAATAAAATGGGTGGCCGGATTCGGGAATGTTATTTTCTTGGGAGCCCCTTTATTGTATTTCAGTGATGAAATAATTCAGTTTAATTATCAATATATTATTGGTTTACTAAGTGTTGATCTTTTTCTAATTATGACCAGGAAATGGATTCAGCTCTTTGTCTTTAAAGGGCTGAGATTTCTCTTTTTAAGATTTAAAAAGGAGACGTTTTAGTTAAGATATATTTTTACCCAACGGCGGAAAACTGAAAAATGTTCCACATGAAACATAACTAAGGAAAAGGCTAAATGGCAATGTTCAAACTATTTCAAGCCAAAACTGTACAGGAGGCTTACGCCCATCCATGAATTTCGACGCTCAGCTTCAGTGCCTTCGGCTTTATTGTTGCTCATTACTGTAAAATGGTAGCGGTATTCAATGCCGATTTTACTCTTCTTAATGGCTTTGTTGTAACCCAAGCCCCCACACAAGCCAAAAACGGATTTTCGTTCAACCGGTCCGAATTCAGAACTCCCGCTCTCATTTAGCAAAAAGGACATTTCTGGTCCCAGGTTGATAAAGATGTGCGATGGTTTATGTCCAATGTAGAAGTGCGATAAGAGTGGTATGGAAATGTAGTCCAACTTCACTTCATCACCGTTGACCATCTTGTAGCCGAGCTGGTCATAATTGGCTTCGGCAATGATTCCCAGGTTCTTTTCACCCACATATTTGTAAAAGAGTCCGGCATGATAGCCTTGTAGGAACGTCCCGGCGATGAGTTTTGATTCATTTTGGTCATAGGTCGAAAGGGTTGAAAAAGTAACACCTCCCGAAAAACCAATTTCTTTTCGAGTAGACCAATCGTCTTGTGCGTAAGATGCAAATTGAGTTACACTGATGAATACAAGGGTAGATATAGCGAATTTAAAACGTTTCATGTCTGATTTCTTATAAAGCTTCAAAGCTATAAAAAAGATTACAATTGCGATGGTAGCTATCTGTGTAATCTGACCGGTATTTAATTGATTTATACAGTCGGATCATTTTCATTTTAATGGAGGCATTCCTTCATGCTCTTTAAGGCAACGCGTTTCAGGTTGCAGATGGATTTCTTATCTTGCCTGCTGAAATTTTTTGAACTATGCATGAGGATTTAAAAAAGGCGGTAGAGGTGCTTCGTGAAGGGGGATTGATACTGTATCCCACGGATACCATCTGGGGCATTGGCTGTGATGCGACCAATAAAGAAGCTGTAAAGCGTTTGTACGAGTTAAAGCAGCGACACGATTCAAAGAGTATGTTAGTGTTATTGGATAATGTGGCCAAGTTGCCCGGTTACATTGATGAAATACCCGACGTGGCCTATGATATGATGGAATTCACCAATAAGCCACTGACCATTATCTTTGATGGAGCTAAAAACCTGGCAGAAAATTTACTGGCAGAGGATGGCAGTATCGGTATTCGGATTACTTCCGAAAAATTTTCACAGCAGCTATGCAGCCGATTTAAGAAGCCGTTGGTCTCCACTTCGGCCAATGTGAGTGGTGAGCCATCCCCTCAGAATTTCTCGGAGATATCTGATGTCATTAAACAAGGGGTTGATTTTATTGTTGCATTCCGTCAGGAGGAGATGCAGAATCCTGCGCCATCCAGTATTATTAAATTGGGAAAAGGGGGCGAAGTAACCATTATTAGAGAATAACTATGGAGGAAAATACAGTTCAGTTTCAGCATGAAACATCTGTTCAAATTCGGTTTAACGATATTGATTTGATGGGGCATGTAAATAATGCCACGATTCAGGAATATTTTGATTTGGGTCGCATGCATTACCTGCGCCAGGTTTTTGGGGATCGGTTGTTTAATGGGGAGGCTACCTTAATCATTGCTTCCATCACCACCGATTTTATGGTACCTGTTTTGTTACATGACCAGGTAGCTGTTAAAACGGCAATTGTTCACATTGGTAACAAGAGTCTGAAGATGGAGCAGCAGATAGTGGATGTTGCGAATGGCACTGTTAAAGCGATCTGTCGATCAGTAATGGTGGGGGTGAATAAAAACAGTGGTAACGCCACTCCCATTGTGCAAGAGTGGCGTGATGCCATTGGTCAAATGGAACAACGGACCTTTTAGTCCATATTAATTAGACCATCAGGGAGATCAAATAAGATCTCTCTTTTTTTATCATCTATTCCTTGAATAAAATCATCGGTGATGGGGATGAGTAACTCCGTTTCTCCGTTTTTGACTTCGAACAGGGGATTTTTGGAGATATCCATGATGCCGGTGATTTCACCCAATTTACCCAGGGAAACATCGTAGGCCTGGTAACCGATCAGTTGATAGGTAGAAAACTGTTCAGCCTCATTTTCGGCTTCCTCTGTACCGGGTACATAAACAGGGCTGTTAATATAACGGGCAGCTTTTTTTTCATCACTCAAACCTTCCAGTTTGATTAATACATCATTTTGATTCTTTTCACGCGCTTCTTCCAGGAAGAAAGGGACCAAACCACCATCTATGTCCAGGAATACAAACTCCACATCGATGCTATCAATGGTTAAACCATCAAATAGGCGCAAAGTCATTTCTCCTTGGATACCATGTGTTTTCACAATTTCGCCTACCGAACGGCACGTTTCTTTTTCAATCATCTCCTTCTTTTTACGAGGGTGTAATCTATAACAATTGCTCTGCCCAAAGGTAGTGAGATTATTTATTCATTTAGAGCTAGGTTTTGTGGCATATTCATTGTGAGTAGTATTTAATTGGTTTATATAGCAATATTGCTTGTTGCTGGTTCGTTTTACCCAAAAGTTTTAGTTATGCGAAGTCTGTATCATTTTTTTATACTGATTGCCATAAGTTCTTTAATAGGGGCTTGTCAGAAAAGTTCCACGGCACCTGTGCCTCCACATTTCAATGAAGGGCTGGAAGAAGGTATTAACCTTGGGCTGGCGGCTAACTACTCCAATGACCAAGGGATTCATCTGAACCCTTATGTGCTGGCGGTGGAAAACTTTGAATCCGGCAAAGTAACCATTGAGACCGAAGAGAATCGGTATAAAGAGCATGTAAAAGTAGTTGCAGGGGAAGGATACAAGAGTTCGTTTGCCGGAGAGCATAGTTGGGAGGAAGGACATAATGGACCTACCTGTCGTTACCCGATTCCTGAATCTGCCCATGAAGGGGAACGCACTGCCTACTTTGTGCGCATGTACTTCAAATACGACAGTAGCTTTCATCCTTATTATGGTAGAGAATTTCCCGAAGATACTTATGATGGCGTTGGTGTCAAGGGCTTTGGGATTTATAATGAGCAAGGCCCCTCTGGTAAAAAAAATCCGTGTGATGGCACCAATTGGTACGGTGTGGCCTGTCAGTTTGTTGGGTGGGGACCATCAGCGAAGGATGTGGCAAATAATAAGTTTTTGTGGTTTGGGCACCTGTACAGTTATAATCCGGATCCCAAAGCAGCAAAAGCAGCCGTTGGGGAAATTAAAATTTCCAATCCTTCGGTTGGTGATAAACCTTATCGTTTCTCCATCTATTCGGATCCCTATCATTACCTTAAATTCGAGGAGTGGAATTGTTATGAAGTGGGATTATATTTAAATACGCCTGGTCGGAATGACGGGGAGGCACGTTTTTGGATCAATGGAATTTTGCAATCCAGAGCTACGAATATGCGGTTTCGTGATATTGAAGACCTAAAGCCACTCACCGTACACCTCAATTTGCATCGCACGACTGATGACTTTCCCCATACCATGAAGCGCTATGCCGATAATATTGTTATTGCCAGGCGTTACATTGGACCTACAGTCTCCTCTGCTCAGGATACGGAACCTTAATTAAAGTATGACAGACTTTGGAAGCCTATTGGTTTGACTTTCTGTAACGCTATCTCTACAATCCGCAGAGGTATCTTTATTTCGTTCTACAGTCTCTCTATGTGTGTGAGAGATATCGCTGAAGCGCATAACGCTATCTCTTTAACTTAAAACAGTTGCTCTAAATCCTAAAACAGTATCGCCAATCTTTAGAGAGGTGTCTCTACACTTTATAACGATACCGTTAAAGTCCACAGAAGTACTTCTATATTGTTGGACAGTCTCTCTGTGTCTTAGAGAGACATCGTTGCAGCTTACAACAATTGTGTTTTAGTTGACGACGATACCTCCATGTCATA
>Ga0193953_1000118_pt1 | contig 43556 bp, 35 predicted proteins | sample BB_4_MG_FD_140325 | JGI IMG/M metagenome (GOLD analysis project Ga0193953, IMG submission 140325) | Microbial mat bacterial communities from the Broadkill River, Lewes, Delaware, United States - BB_4_MG | ecosystem: Environmental > Aquatic > Freshwater > River > Microbial mats | place: USA...
ATCATAGACTCTTCCACTTCCAAAAGAGATATGAATCACAGGGTAAGTAACACCCCAATCCCACTTATCATAGATATGCAACCCCTCAAATATCTCTTGTTTGCCCTCAAAGATGCTTCTAAGAGTATCCAAAAAGAGTGACTTTCCAAAACGACGGGGACGGGAGAGGAAGTAATACCCTCCACCATTTTCAATCAAATCCAAGGCAATAGCCGTTTTATCAATATAAAGATAGTCACCTTCAATTATCTTTTGAAGTGTTGAGATACCAATGGGGAGTTTTTTCATGCTTTTGCCTTGGGTTGGAATAAAATATTATAGCAAAGATTGCATAACAATTAAGCAGGTGTGTTGGTAGGGGCAATCCCTTGTGGTTGCCCTCAAGGTGTGGAGTGTATGCGTGTGCAAATGTTTGAAAAGAGTTTGAAATAGAACGGTTAAATCCCATGTTTTTAATTTCAGGGCACCTCTAAAAACTCTCTTTTGCAGGAGGGGATCTAGTACCCAATGTAGTACCAATGGTGGTCGATATACCTCAAGAGGTAGAAACTTCTAGCTATGCGGTAGGTATTCGAATCAACTATCCCTAAAATTCAACTCCTCTACATCTAAAAACCCATGCTGGTTGAGTATCTTTTTGAGTTTAAAGTTCTCTGGTTTTTGTGTGGTCTCATAACATATAAATATTTTATCGTATTCCTTATCGACCACATTATAAGCAAAGTTATCAATATTTTCAAAGTAGTTATCTTTAAACTCTATTTTTGACTCTATATCTCCATCTACATTCACAGGGCTTCTTGTAGTGGCTTGAAAATAGACATCAATACCGTTTTCTTCAAGTGAAAGAGCAAAGAGATAAGGGGGATACATAAACTCTGCTGTGCCTAAAACCAATACTCTTTTACCTCTAAGGTCATCAACATCGACATTGGATTCAATAATGCAGTGAAGCTTATCGACTCCATGACGACCAAAATTATAGGGAATAATCTCATCTAAAAAGACCTTCTCTTGGGGTTCTGAAACGATACATGAATCATCTACTCCTTCACCTTGATAGTGCCAATCAAATTCAAAACTACCACTATGGAGTGCAACACTCTCAAAGGCATCCTGCTTATTATTAATCCAATTAAGAATCGTAACCAGTATATAGTTATGCACACCAGGCAGACGGTGCTTAAGTTGTTCAATCAAATTACTCACTGTCTTTCCTGTTGAGACCTCATCATCGACAAGTACCACATTACCCACATCATAGAGCAAGTCACGAAGCGCTTCATCTCTAGGCTTATAGATAATATGGCTAGGAGCATGGCAATGCTCTTCATAAAACTCCAACAGTGTATCTTCTGAGGTCATAAAACGTGTGGAGTGAATATAGAATATATCTTGCACGCCATAATCATCACGCAGAGATTCAAACACTCCATGCCCCAATGCAGTTGCCGTCTCTGCAAAACCAATCACAAGAGTTGGTTTATCTTGAATAAGTTTATGTTTGGTCTTTTGGGCTAGTTTGTTGTAGATCTTTTTCATCTGCGAGGGTTTGGTTGGGATATGTTTACCCAACACTTTTGAGACAAAAAGATATCCCCTTTTTGGATTGATACGAGAACCAAATCCTATCAAGTGCTTAAGCTCTTCATCATAGCTTACACTAAGTACTCCTGTTTTTAATGTCATATTTACCATTGCCTATTCCCTTATTTTAAAACACCATTATATATTAGAATCGTTGATGATTGGATATATAAACGATAACAAATGTTCTAGTTAAGTCAATATTTAAAAGTAAGTTATCCTCATACCCTAAGGTTAAAACAGTTTTGATAAAATTTGAATATATAAATTGAGATGGGATAGGCATGAATTTTATTCAACGTTTTTTTAACAAAATACTTACCGCAGGACAACTGGTTTTAATTTTACTCTTTATTATCTTTGAAGAGATTATTTGGGAAGGCATTGCCCAACCTATCTACAACTACGTCCACTCTCTCAATATCGTCCAACGCCTTGAGACCCATCTAGCCAAAGTCAATGCCTATGTAGCTCTTTTTATCTTTGTGACTCTTTTGATTGTTGTAGAGGTAGCAGGTTTACTTGCAGGGGTACTTTTTGTCAAGGGGCAAATGTTGGTAGGTACTACACTCTATATTGCCAAGATTCCTCTGGCTGCTTTTACCTTTTGGATCTTTAAAGTCACCAAATTTAAGATGCTCTCATTTGGTTTTGTCTCATGGATCTACAAAAAGATTATGGCATTTATGAAATGGCTCAAAAACCTAGAAACCTATCACGAGCTTATAACCACACTCAAAGAGCTTAAAGAGTGGATCAAAGTAAAGTTTAAAGCCTTTAAAGAGCGGTTTTTCCCCAAAAAGAGTGGATTTATAACAAAACTCAAAAAGATGTATCAAACCATCAAAGGACGACTAAAAACAACTCAAGATTCTAAAGCAGCAAATAAAGAGGAGAACGATGAGACGAGCAAAACGCAACCCAAAGAGTAGTAATAAAGGGCTCTATATCCTGCTGGGGATTGTTGTTGTACTTATTATCCCCCTCTTTTTTGAAGCCACACGTACCTTTATCATCGCCCTTCTCTGGAGAGCTTTTTTCTTTGTCAAAGAGCACATCGTCGCTCTTTTTGTCTCCTTTTTTTTGATCAAAGGAAAGTTTATCTGGTTGATGTTTCTTAAAAAAATCACCATACTTACCACCATTGGTTTGGGTAAACGCTATATCACCGAAAAGATCATACTGCACAACTTTAAAAAACACTTTTTAGATCACCTCAAAGAGGAGATCGATATTCTCAAAGCATACCTTACCAAAACCTTCAGACGCTCCCCTGTGATGAAAAAGGTTATTGCCATACTTGCCTTTATTGCATCGCTGAGCTATGTCACCAAGTTTATGGGGCTCTTTTTGGCACTCAAAGTTTTACTTGCTCGAATGTGGAGCTTTTTGTTGGCACTCTTTCTCAAAATTGGTACCACCACCGCCTATTTCTTTACCGATTATCTATGGAACAGCTTTATTGCTCCACTCATTGAGATTCTTATCTTTTCGTGGCTGATTGAACTGCTTGAAAAAATCCCCACCTTTAAACGATGGTTTGCCAAAATCTATCAGATGTTCTACAGTTCGTTTAAATCCTTTGAAGCTTTTCTTGAACGATTTTTGCATATACCCATTGAACGCTTTTTAAGTACAGTTGTACGCCGTATCCAAAAAAAGGTACGCCGCCTTGCCGACACCCAAACGCACTCCATTCGTGATGAGATTTTGGAACGAAGAACCAACAGAGCCAACCTACACCAAAAAATACTCAACAAACGTGCCATCTACGAGGAGAGTCTCTATGACCACACCTACCAAAGCAACTACCAAAAACTCTTAGAAAAACGCAAACACAACCCTTCAATCCATCAAAAGATACAAACAAGAAGATTAAAGGCATAAAAGAGGGGTAAGTGAAAATTGATGACATGGTACTCACCTCATTTAATTTCCATTATTGCCAAACTTTGCTAAAATAAATAAAAATAATTTTTAATAATATGGAAACAGTAAATGGCAAAAGCTAAACAAGAAGAAGCAATCGAAAAACAACTCTGGAAAGCCGCTGATAAACTACGAAAAAATATAGACGCAGCAGAGTATAAGCATGTGGTGATGGGGCTTGTGTTTTTAAAATATATCTCTGATAGTTTTGAAGAACTGTATAACTCACTTAAAGCTGAAGAAGAGATGGGTGCTGACCCTGAAGATAGAGATGAGTACAAAGCAGAGAATGTTTTCTTTGTACCACCTACTGCTAGATGGTCGCATCTTTTAGCAAATGCAAAACTGCCTACTATTGGAAAGATTGTAGATGAAGCTATGGATGCCATAGAAAAAGAGAACAACTCTTTAAAAGGTGTGCTTCCAAAAGTATATGCAAAAGACAATCTTGATAGTAAATCTCTTGGAGGTTTAATCGACCTTATAGGTAATATTGCTTTTGGTGACGCAAAAGCAAGAAGTGCTGATGTGCTTGGTCATGTATTTGAATACTTCTTAGGTGAGTTTGCACTTGCAGAGGGTAAACAGGGTGGACAGTTCTATACTCCAAAGAGTGTAGTTGAACTTCTTGTAAAGATGTTAGAGCCATACAAAGGTAGAGTTTTTGATCCTTGTTGTGGTAGTGGTGGTATGTTTGTACAATCTGAGAAGTTTGTAACAGAGCACCAAGGGAAGATAAACGATATATCTATTTACGGTCAAGAATCAAACCAAACTACATGGCGATTAGCAAAAATGAATCTAGCTATTAGAGGAATTGATAGTACACAAGTAAAATGGAACAATGAGGGCTCATTTTTAAATGACGCACACAAAGATTTAAAAGCAGACTTCATCATCGCAAATCCCCCTTTTAATGTTTCAGACTGGAGTGGTGAGTTGCTACGAAATGATGGAAGATGGAAATATGGAACTCCACCAGAGGGTAACGCAAACTATGCTTGGATACAACACTTCCTTTACCACTTAGCACCAACGGGAACAGCAGGATTTGTACTGGCAAAAGGAAGCCTTACATCAAACACTTCAAATGAGGGAGAGATAAGAAAAGCTCTTATAGAAGCCAACTTGGTTGATGCAATAGTGAACCTACCTGCAAAGCTCTTTTTAAATACTCAAATACCTGCGACTATATGGTTTGCTAAACGTGGGCGAACGACTAAAGATATACTTTTTATAGACGCTAGAAATATGGGGCAACTAATTAATCGAAGAACTAAAGAGTTTAGCCATGAAGATACCGACTATATAGCAAGTGTTTACCATAACTGGAAAGTTGGGGAAAATTACGAAGATATCAAAGGTTTTTGTAAATCAGCTTCATTAGACGAGGTAAAAGAGCTTAACTATGTACTTACCCCTGGGCGATATGTAGGACTTGAAGAGGTAGATGATGAATTTGATTTTAAGGAGAGATTTTCAAGCTTACAGCAAGAACTAAAAGAGCAGATGGAAGAGGAAGAAGCACTTAATCAGAGGATCAATGAGAACTTAGCTAAGGTTGTGATTGATGAGTGAGTGGAAAGAATCAAGACTTGGCAATTATATTAAAATTAAACATGGATTTGCTTTTAAAGGTAAATATATAACTACTGAAGAGAATGAAGATATTCTTGTAACACCAGGAAATTTTAATATTGGTGGTGGATTTAAAAGTACTAAAATGAAATATTTTACAGGCGAATATCCAGAAGAGTACATTTTAAATCATAATGATATTGTAGTTACTATGACAGACTTAAGTAAAGAAACTGATACATTGGGTTATTCTGCAAAAGTACCGAAAAGTGATAATAAAAGATATTTGCATAATCAACGGATTGGTTTAGTTCAATTTAAAAACAATGATATTGATAAAGAATATCTTTATTGGTTAATGAGAACAAGAGAATATCAAGGTTATATAGTTGGTTCTGCTAGTGGAACATCAATAATGCATACGTCTCCAACTAGAATTGAAGATTACACTTGTCTTTTGCCAACACTGAAAGAACAAAAAGCAATAGCAGAAGTTCTAAGTAGCCTTGATGACAAAATCGACCTTCTCCACCGCCAAAACAAAACCCTTGAAGAGTTAGCACAAACACTTTTTAGACAGTGGTTTATTGAAGAAGCTAAGGATGAGTGGGAAGTTGGAACTATAGGTGATATAACAATTTTAAAAAGTGGAAAATCAAGACCAAAAGAAGAATCTTTAATTAATCAAATACCTATTTATGGTGGAAATGGAATATTAGGATATACGAATCAATTTAATGCTGAAGATGAATCTATTATTATCGGAAGAGTTGGTGCATATTGTGGTAGTTTGTATCTTGAAAGTCAACCTATTTGGGTTTCCGATAATGCACTTCTTGCAAAGGGGAAAGATACGCTTTTTACAAAGTTCTTGTTTTATACATTAAAAAATAATGAGCTTAATTCAATGGCTGAAGGTTCAAGCCATCCTTTATTAACACAAGGATTAATAAAATCTATACCGCTTCTAATTCCACCAGTAGAAAAATTAGAAGAGTTCAATATACAAGTTAATTCTTGGTATAAAAAAATTAACTTTAATAAACGACAAATAAAAACTCTTGAAAATATGAGAGATACACTTTTACCTAAACTTATGAGTGGTGAATTTAAGGTAAAAGATGACTGATATTGAAAGATATAAAGAAGATTTTGAATTATCTATTGATGAATCTGGAGAATTTACAATTGGATCAAATTTCTCAAGATTTCCAAGTGAAATTCTATCTGAAATGGATGAAATAGCATATAATGAACAACTAGCAGAATATATTGAACGTAGAAAGAATGAATTCATTCAAAATATATATTCAAACTTTCCTGCCCCAATTGCGTATTACTTTTATCAAACAGAGCACGGTTATGAAAATGAGCATCAAAGATTACATTTACTAAGAGATACATGGGAAAGTATAATTTATATTTTATATGCTTTAGTTTTTGGAGAGGTAAATTTTAAAAACTTCTCACTTACAGACGTTAGAGTATTTAATAATCAAAGAATACAAAATAATCATAATGGAATAATGAGTGACAGAATAGGTTGGAAATTAGAATCAATTCATAAAATCATTCAATATGATCTATCAAACAACAATACATTGAAAGCTTCTGAAGTAATAAATATAGATGTCATTGAACAATTAAAAGTATTAAATCAAGATAGAAATTCATTTTCTCATACTTCCGCTCTTAGTCCACAAGAAGCAAAAGATAGATTTAATGAGTTGTATCCTAAAGTAAAAGAAATATTATTTGAGTTTGATTTCTTAGAAAATGTTTCATTATTGAGGTTTTCTAATAATCTAGAGAGTGCTTCCCATATTCGTTTCTTTAGATTTGATGGTCACTCATTACAAAAACATAACTATGATGTACAATATACTCCTGAAGATTTTACTACTATAATGCATATATTAAATCAAGAAAATTTATTAATTATGTTTGATGAACTATTATTTAATGTAAAACCTTTCATTAGTTTTCATACTGAAGGAGCTCATTTAAAACTTTGTTTTTATAAAAAAACTGAAAGACAAAGCAATGAATATCTTTTTGAAATCATTGGTGGAGCTGAAAGAGAAATAAAAGAAGATATAGGAAATATTAATAACTGTATAAATGATACATTAGGAAACCTACTATGACTAAGATAACCGAAAATGAAATAGAACTTTTTGCAATAGAGCTTTTAGAAAAACAAGGCTTTAATTATATCTATGCACCAAATATAGCACCTGATAGCGAATCTCCTATGAGAGAATCATTTGAAGATGTAATTTTAAAAGAAAAGCTTCAAAACTCTCTTACTACTATAAATCCTAATATAGATTACGACCAAATAGAATACGCAGTAAAACAATGCCAAAGACTAAGATCTACAGAACTTCTAGCTGATAATGAAGCCTTTCATAAAATGCTTACAGAGGGTATTACCGTTGAAGTGCAAAAAGATGGTGTAACTCGTGGTGAGATTGTAAAACTTATAGATTTTGATGATGTTTCTAATAACGACTTTGTAGTATCTAATCAATTTACTATTATTGAAAATGGTATTAACAAAAGACCTGATTTAATATTGTTTGTAAATGGATTACCATTAGTAGTGATTGAGCTTAAAAATCCAGTAGATGAAAATGCAACTGTTGCAAGTGCATACAAGCAGATACAAACATACAAAGAGGTTATACCGTCACTGTTTACTTACAATGCTTTTTGTATTATTAGTGATGGGCTCGAAGCAAAAGCAGGAACAATATCAGCAGGACTGAGCCGTTTTATGGCTTGGAAAAGTAGTGATGGGAAAAGTGAAGCTTCAAACCTTATCTCTCAAGTAGAAACTATGATAACAGGTATGTTAAACCCTATTAATCTTTTAGATTTGGTTAGAAACTTCATCGTTTATGAGAAGAGTAAAAAAGAAGATAAAAATGGAATTGTAACTATTGAAACTGTTAAAAAATTAGCAGCTTATCATCAATACTATGCAGTAAATAAAGCAGTGGAGAGAACCACTAAAGCAAGTGCAGAAGATGGAGATAAAAAAGGGGGTGTTGTTTGGCATACACAAGGAAGTGGTAAATCACTCTCTATGGTGTTTTATACTGGAAAGATAGTCTTAGCCCTAAGTAACCCTACAATTCTAGTTATCACAGATAGAAATGATTTAGATGATCAACTATTTGATACATTTGCTTCTTCTGCTTCATTGCTCCGACAAGAGCCTATTCAAGCGGAAGATAGAGACCATCTGAAAAAACTTTTAAAAGTAGCAAGTGGTGGAGTTATATTTGCCACTATTCAAAAGTTTCAGCCTGAAGAGGGAAATATTTATGATGAGCTATCAGATAGAAGAAATATCATAGTATTAGCAGATGAAGCACACCGTACACAGTATGGGTTTAAACCAAAAACTGTTGATGAAAAAGATAAAGACGGAAACGTTATCGGTAAAAAAATAGTTTATGGTTTTGCTAAGTACCTAAGAGACGCCTTATCAAATGCCACTTACCTTGGATTTACTGGTACTCCTATTGAAAGTAGTGATGTAAACACTCCTGCTGTTTTTGGTGATTATGTTGATATATATGATATAGCACAAGCGGTTGAAGATGGTGCAACTGTAAAGATATTTTATGAAAGTAGACTTGCAAAGATACAACTTAGTGATGAGGGTAAAGAACTAGTAAAAGAGCTTGACAGTGAACTAAAAAATGATGATTTATCAGATACTCAAAAAGCAAAAGCAAAATGGACTCAACTTGAAGCACTCATAGGTAGTAAAAACCGTATAAAAGAAGTGGCTCGTGATATAGTCACTCACTTTGAAGAAAGACAAAATGTGTTTGATGGTAAGGGCATGATTGTATCTATGAGTAGAAGAATTGCAGTTGAACTTTACAATGAGATTATTGCACTCAAACCTGAATGGCATAATGATGATTTGGATAAAGGTATTATCAAAGTTATTATGACTGCAAGTAGTTCAGATGGTCCAGCTATGGCAAAACATTATACATCTAAACAACAGCGTCGTGATTTAGCAAATCGTATGAAAGATACTAATGATGAGTTAAAACTTGTTATTGTTAGAGATATGTGGCTAACTGGATTTGATGCACCATCTATGCATACACTCTACATAGATAAACCTATGAAAGGTCATAACCTTATGCAAGCAATAGCAAGGGTAAATAGAGTTTACAAAGATAAACCTGCTGGACTTGTTGTAGATTATCTTGGAATTGCAAGTGATTTGAAAAAAGCACTTTCGTTTTATAGCGATAGTGGCGGTAAAGGCGACCCAGCACTTGCTCAGGAACAAGCAGTTGCTCTTATGCTTGAAAAACTTGAGGTGGTCTCTCAGATGTATCATGGCTTTGCATATGAAGAGTACTTTGAAGCTGACACAAGAAGAAAGCTCTCTTTGATACTTGAAGCAGAAGACCATATATTAGGTCTTGAAGATGGTAAAAAAAGATATGTAGATGAAGTGACAGCACTATCACAAGCTTTTGCAATCGCAGTACCACATGAACAGGCAATGGATGTAAAAGATGAAATATCTTTTTTCCAAGCAGTAAAAGCTAGGCTTGTAAAGTTTGATAGTACTGGTAGTGGAAAATCTGATGAAGAAATGGAAACTACAATACGACAGGTGATAGATAAAGCACTTGTAACTGAGCAAGTAATAGATATATTTGACGCAAGTGGAATTAAAAAGCCTGATATATCTGTACTTTCAGAAGAGTTTTTACTTGAAGTTCAAGGGATGAAACATAAAAATGTAGCTCTTGAAGTTCTTAAAAAGCTACTCAATGATGAGATTAAAACGAGAATGAAAACAAATTTGGTTCAGAGTAAAACGCTCATGGAGATGTTGGAAAACTCTATCAAAAAGTATCAAAACAAAATTTTAACTGCTGCAGAAGTTATGAATGAGTTGATCTCTTTGAGTAAAGAGATCGTAAATCTCGATAGTGAAGCACAAGCATTAGGATTAAGTGACTTTGAATATGCCTTTTATACAGCAGTTGCTAATAATGAAAGTGCGATTGAATTGATGAGTAAAGAGAAGTTAAGAGAATTAGCAGTTGTGCTGACTGAGAGAGTAAAAGCAAATGCTTCGATTGATTGGACTATCAAAGAGAGTGTTCGTTCAAAATTAAAAGTGATTGTAAAGCGAACTTTACGACAGTTTGGTTATCCACCTGATATGCAGTTGTTGGCAACGGAAACGGTGCTTAAACAGGCTGAGATGATAGCTGATGAGTTGACGCATTAGAGAAAATTATTTGATACTTTATATTTCTCTTTAAATCGGTATAATACGCATTAAAAATAGAATATTTATAGGAAATAGATATGGAGTGTAAACATTTTGGGGAGTGTGGGTCGTGTGTTTTGTTTGATACCCCCTATCAAGAGCAGATCAAAGAGAAACATTCAAGGGTTTCAGGGCTCTTAGCCCCCTTTTATAATCAAGAGCTAGAGTGTTTTTATGGGGAGGAGCATCACTACCGAGCACGTGCAGAGTTTCGCATCTGGCACAGTGATAAGCGTTGTGATTATGGTATGGGAAATATCAGCAAAAACGGGACGATTACCATTGAGGAGTGTCCTAAAGTCATCAAACCCATCGATAGATTGATGAAGCCACTGCTAGAGAGTATCAATGCAAACTCGATTCTTAAAACCAAACTCTTTGCCATTGAGTTTTTGGCTGCTACAACGGGTGAGGTGTTGGTGACGATGATCTATCACCGTAAGCTTGATGAGGCGTGGAGTGTAGAGGCAAAAGCACTTGAAGCCAAACATAATATCCAGATCATTGGACGCAGTCGTAAGCAAAAGGTGGTACTATCCAATGAGTATATTATTGAGACTTTGCCAATAGATGGGCGAGAGTACCGTTATGCTCAATATGAGGGTGGCTTTACCCAACCCAACCCCCAAATGAACATCAAGATGATTGAGTGGGCGATTGCTCAGGCACAAAAGGTGGATAGTGGTGATCTATTGGAGAGTTATTGCGGTCTTGGCAACTTTACCCTTCCTCTTTCACGCTATTTTGAGCGGGTCTTAGCCACGGAGATTAGCAAACGCTCCATCAAAGCGGCAGAGCAAAATTGTGAGTTAAACAGTGTAGATAATATTGCCTTTATTCGACTATCATCTGAAGAGATGAGTGAGGCGTTGAGCAAAAAACGTGCCTTTAACCGTTTGGCTCATGTCGATTTGGACAGTTATAACTTCTCTACCGTTCTAGTAGACCCTCCTCGTGCAGGGCTTGACAAAGATACCATTGATTTGATTGCCAATATCGATAACATTATCTATATCTCTTGCAACCCCGAGACCTTGGCACGAGATTTGGAGACGCTCACCCAAACCCACAGCGTGCAAAATGGAGCGATCTTTGATCAGTTCCCTTATACGCATCATATTGAGAGTGGGGTATTTTTAACCCGAAATATGCATTAGCATTACAACAAATAGCGTTTATACTTAAGTAGGTAAATCCAATGAGCCACCAAGGCAAACTTTAAACCTGCTCTATAAACTCTCGACTGTTCCTATGACTTTTCCTACAATCTCTACTTCATCAGGGGTGAGAATCTCAGGTGAATAAGCTTGATTATCGCTTATGAGCTCAATATTGCCATCCATTCGTTTACGGATACGCTTGACAAAAAGCCCTGCTGTGGTTGCAGCAATAAAGATGCCATCTTTGGTAATATCATTGATGCTTCGATCAATAAAGGCAATAGAGCCATCTTTGAGGGTTGGTTCCATTGAGTCACCATCGATATTAATCGCTTCGTAGTTTTTATCGGTTGGCGAAACGGTATCCATGATATTTTTATCGATATCAAGGACAACATAGTCATCTTCAAAGTTAAAGGCTCCTCCACCTGCACTGGCTTGAATATTGCTGTAGTAGCGTACTTGGATAAATTTATTGGTCTCTTCAAGCAGCATCTCGGTAGCTTGATCAAAAAAGAGCCAATTGATGCTTATTTTATATTTGGCACAAAAAGAGAGGATCTCTTCATAGGGTACAGAGTTACGTGATTTCATGGTTGCAAAAGTTGCTTGGGGGATGCCCAGAGCCGTAGCAACATCTTTATCAAACACTTTGCCACTCTTTTGTCTCTTTTTTGCCAATACAGATTTTAGTTTATCGATTATACTTTTAAGTTCCAACATCTCTCTTTCCTATCAAATAGTATTGAAATTATAACATATTTGAATAAAAAAATCTATTTTTATTTCAAAGTGTTAGTTTAGAGGGTGCAATATGGAGCTATGTGTGAGGAATGATGGGCAAAAGCCCATCGTTTGGAGTTATCGTGTAATAGCAATATGATCTTTATCAAAATGCTTATGGCAATCGCCATCTTCATCCGTTACAGGATCCATCGCTTTAGTATTATCCATAAGGATTGGGATAAAGAGAAGCGATACAAAGACCGCGGCAACCGTACCCGAGATAAGAGCAACTCCTAGACCACCAAAGACAGGGTCACTTGCTAGCAAGGCTGAACCCAAGATAATCGCAACGGCTGTTAGCATAATAGGCTTGGCTCTTGTAGCAGCAGCTACGGCGATGGCTCGTTTTTTCTCCATACAGTGCTCATCAATGAGTGACTTGGCAAAGTCAATAAGTAGCAACGAGTTACGCGAACTAATTCCCATCAAGGCAATAAATCCAATCAATGACGTTGCTGTGAGGAAGAAGGTCTCATCGGTAAAGAAATTAGCCACCCAGTGCCCTACAATCACCCCAATAAGAGAGAGGAAACTACCCAAGAGAATAATACCACTTAGAGCAAAACTCTTATAGTATACAACGAGCAGTAAGAAGATCAAAATCAGTGCCGCAATAAAGGCACCACCCAAGTCTCTAAAGGTATCAAGGGTAACTTTCATCTCACCATCCCATCTTAGTAGATATTTCTCTCCTGTTTTTTTATCAAAGAGTTCCAGATCAAACATATAGGTAGTAATACCTGATACAGGTTTGACCTCAAAATCATGAGCAAATGCTTTTTTGAGCTCATCCCGTGCTGCAAGCAGTGGATAGACCTGTGATACCATATCGGTCTCTGCAATGACATTGACCATTCGCTTGAGGTTTTTATGCATAATCATCGGCAGTGACTTTGCCTCTTTGATCGTAACCACTTCGCTCAGTGGTACCATCATTCCTCTTTGGTTCATCAAATTAAGTGAAGAGAGTTTACTCTGAAGAGCATCTTTATTGTTGCCTAATAGCTCTTTGGTTTCATCGCTTAGCACCAAGAAGATACCAATCTGATCGGCATCATTGGCTGAGTTTTTACTTGCTATCACCATACCCTCAAAGGCTAGATAGAGAATTTGATTAACCTGTGATATAGCTAGACCACTTCGAGCAATCTTCTCTTTATCGGGGATAAGCTCATACTTGCTATAGATATCATCAAGCATCATGTCAACATCGACAAGTCCCTTTGTTTGAGACAATACATTGGCAACACGCACCGATATTTCACGTGTCTTTTCAGTATCATCACCATGCACCTCAACCACGATAGAGGCAAGGGTTGGAGGACCAGCAGGCTGTTCAATCATCTTGATTTTACTCCCTTTGACAAGCGGTGCACAGAGCTTGTTAAGCTCGGGTCGCAACCGCTGTGTCATAAGAAATGAGGGTTCATCACGATGATGTTTATCGGTGAGGTTGACTGAAATCTCCGCAACATCTTCGCTCATCTTCATCGATGCCCCTTTAACAAGACCCGCATAATCCAATGGGATACCGTGCCCTAAAAAGAGACTGACATTTAGTACCTCTTTCTCTTGGATCAAACGATCCACCACACAAGAAGTAACCTTTTTGGTCTGCTCCATTGAGCTTCCTGTTGGTGTATCAACGTAGACGGAGAAGGTGTTATCACTCTTACCTGGAAGCATCTTGGCAAGTACCATCTTAGAAGGGAACATAAGGAGTGAGCCAAAAAATGCCAAAGCAGTAATCAAAATGACTTTGAGTTTCTTCTTTGGGTGTTGTAAAGTATCATAGACAAAATTTTCTAATTTTTTCACTTTTTTGACTCCTCATGGTGATGATTATCATCGTCATGTTTTCCATGATGATGTTTATGCTCTGGCTTTTTGAGCAGTTTTAAACTGAGATAAGGGGTAAAGATATAGGCTACAATCAGTGAAGCAAAGAGGGCAACGGGAACATTATAAGGGATTGGTTTCATAAACGATCCCATCATTCCTCCAACAAACGCCATAGGTACCATTGTCATAATAATGGCAAAGGTTGCGATATTGGTCGGTGCTCCAATCTCATCGGTTGCTTCAATAAGTAGCTCATCCATCTCTTTTTCATGCACATTATGAGCATGAAGATGCCTGTGGATATTCTCAATTACAATAATGGCGGCATCGACGAGCAATCCAAGCGAAAGCAAGAAGGCAAAGAGTGTAATCCTGTTGATTGTCTGTCCCGTCATGTAGGCAATAAAGAGCGTAATAGCTAGAATGGCTGGAACGGTAAAGGTAACAATAAGTGATTCTCTCCATCCCAATGCATAGACAAGCATCACCGCAATAATAATAATGGTAATGACAAGGTGGTGCATGAGCTCATTTACCGCTTCGTTTGCCCGTTGACCGTAGTTTCGTGTCATGATGTATCCCACACCATCTTTGGCTAACTCTTTTTCAAAATCTTTTAAAACACTCAATACATCTTCGGCTACAAATACAGCATTGGTTCCTGCAAGTTTGGCTACCGTTAGAGTAATCTGCTTATGCTGAGATATTTTTGCTTTGCTTGCATTACTCTCTGCATGCTCTTCATTATGCGTTTTTGGCATCTCTTTAAAGGTGATCTCAGCACTTTTAAAATTTTGTTTATCGATTCCTACCGTTACATCGGCAACATCACGCAGATAGATTGGAGAACCCATGTATTGAGCCACCATGACATTACCTACATCATCAATGGTCTCAATAGCATTTTTAACCCCAAAGATCACAAGCTTGCCATCATTGGCTCGCCCTTTGACATCGGGTACATTCACCGCAAGCGATTGAATGGCTTGCATAATCTGCCCCAAAGAGAGGTGATAGGCTGAGAGTTTATTGATATCGACTTCAACATTAAACTGCTTCTTATGATCTCCCTGAAGAGTCGTTTTGGCTACGTTATCAATGGAGTTGATCTTTTGTTGGATTTTTCGTACTTTATCAAAGAGCTCAGCCTCTCCTATTTTGGATTCATGTTTGGCATAGAACGCAAAACTCAAAATGGGTACATCGATATCGATATCAAAAGGTTTAATAAGCGGCTGCATCACCCCTTTGGGCATCTTATCCATGTTTTGCATAACCTTATCGTAGAGTTTGAGGTTTGAATCTTCTCGGTTCTCCCCGATATAGTACATTACATTGACAATACCCACATTGTTCATTGCCATACCGTAGACGTGTTCAATACCCTTAACCTCTCGAAGCTTACGCTCTAGGGGTTTAACAATAATATTTTCAACCTCAGTAGGTGTAGCACCAGGCATAGGGACGATAACCCCACCCCCACTAATTGCAATTTGTGGATCTTCCTCTCTAGGCATAATGGCGAGTGCCAAGTAACCCATCAGTAGTAAAAAAGCTCCCAATACTGAGGTAAGTGGGCTTTTCATAAAGCCTTTGGCTAACTTACCTGCAACATCGGTGACTTCATACTCTTTTTTGACCTGTTCCATCTCAATCACCCTCCTTTATTTTTAATAATAACTTTGGCATACATTCCTGGGTATATTGATTTGCCCTTCATATCAAACTCAATTTTCATCTTAAATTTATGTGTCATAGGGTTTGAGCTTGGAATAATAGAGCTAATTTTCCCTTTTGTCATAAACTTAATAGAGGGAACCATAATATCAACGAGCTTACCTAGTTCTACATATTTAAGATCCGTTTCACTAATCTCAACAATGATTTTAAGCCGTGTAAGATCGGTTAAAATAACCCCTGGCATTCCTGGAATTGCCATCTCTCCCTCATTGAGTTTCTTGGCAACAATCACCCCATCATTAGGTGCTGTAATTTTGAGATACTTGTATTGGTTGAGTACTTCTGTTCGTTTGGCTTCTGCTTGCTCTACTTGCTTTTGGGCAATAGTAACCATATCTTTGAGGTTCTCTGCTGCTAGTTGAAGCGTTTCAAGTTCAAACTTACTTACCATGTTTTTTCTATAGAGTCTTTGGTGACGAGCAAGGTTGGTAAGTACATTGTTGTATTGGCTTTTATTCATCTGCAAAGCAAGCCGAGCCTGAGAGATACCTAGATCGACTTGACGCTCGGCTGCTTCGATCTCTTTGGAGTCAATCTCATAGAGTGGGTCGCCTTTTTTGACAATATCCCCTTCGGCTACCGACATGGTTTTGACATATCCCATGTATCTACTGGTAATCATCTTTTGGTTATCGGAAATAACCGAACCGCTTAATACGAGTTCAAATGCACTCACTTGTGTTGCAAGCAGTGCAATAGTTATAAATACTTTTCTTAACATTATCTACCCTCTATTTAAAATACTATTGAGTTCAAAAACTTTGTAGTTTCGACTGTTTTTAGCTGTTAGAAGCTTTAGAAGCATCTCAAGTTGTTTGGATTGTTTGATCAACAGATCACTGATGGAGACCATCCCCTCTTTGTATCTTGCATGGTAGTTTTGATAGACTTTGGTTGCAAAACGATACTGTGCTGTAAAGCTTTTGATATTGTTGTTGGCTGTTTGAATCTCACTTTGAAGCTTTTTGACATGCAGTGCAATACCCTTTTTGGCAAGTTGGACTTGGCTAGCTACCTGCATCTTTTTGAGTTTGGCTTTTTCGAGGTTGTGTTTATCGATTCCACCATTAAAGATATTCCATTTAAGTTGAACACCCACGGTATAGAAATCTTTGTCTTTAAACTCATTTAAAAATTTATCATCAGCACTTCCATACTCTGCAAAGGCTCCAATTTGTGGTAAAAAGTTACTTCGTTCCACACTTACTGCCATAGTAGCAACTTCTAAACCTTTGAGTGCTTTTTGAATATCAAGGTTTTTGCTGACATCGGCTTTGCTTACACGAGGAGTTGCCGCCATATCACTGACTCGCTTAATAGAGCTTACCTCACGATTGAGCAAAAAGGAGAGATATTGATAGGCAAGTTCACGGTTAAGTTTGGCTTGTTCGTACATGCTTTTGGCTTCGGCTTTTCGTGCTTGAACCTCAAGCAGATCAATATCTTTGGCATATCCCTCTTTTTGCATATTGCGTACAACCCCCTCTAGGCGATTGATATTGGAGATAATTTTAGATAAGTTTTGAATATAGTTTTCTACTAGTGTAATATCGTAGTAGGTTTTTTTGGTTTCAAAAATTTTCGTATTGCGTACTTTTTGGGTATCAAGTGTGCTCAGCTCATACATACGATTGGCAATTTTACGATAGTTGTGCAGTTTTCCACCTGTAAAGATTGGTAACATCAATGTAAGTTTGCTTACATAGTGATTACGTGAATCAGCATGATTGAGGTTTTTGGGTTGCTGTGTCAGCAGTCCACTCATATCACTGGGGGCTACTCCCTGAGAGGCTCCGTAAATTGCCCCACCCAAAGGTTCTAAGAACTCATCAAACCCAAAGTCACCAAAAGTGGCTTCACGGCTTTGAAGCTTAAAGCCAAAGACATTACCTGCATCATTAGACTTCATCCCCTGTACCGTAAGATCAAGTTTTCCCAAGCTGTACCCCGTAGCAACTTTGGCTTCGTACCTTTTCATCTCTTCATTAAATTTTGCTATTTTTATATCTAAATTATCTTTCTTTACAATTTGTAACGCTTTGCTTAGAGTTAGGTTCTCTATCCCTGCAAAGAGTGGAATTGCAACAAGAAAAATGATAAACTTTCTTATATCCATATAGACAACTCTCCTAATATATAGTAAAGCAATATTATAGCGATATAAGTTTATGTAATTATTAATAGATTCATACAATAACAGTTATTCTAATAAAAAGTTATATTTTTAATAACAATTATTTATTTTCAAGAGTAAGCGATTCAATCTCCTCTATCGCTTTTTGAAGTGCTTTTATGGTATCTAATTGATTCTCTTGAGAGATAGAGTCTTTGTTGATGTAGAGTGTCATCTCTTTTTTGGAGATGTTAATCTCATTTTTGTGTTTGAGATTTTTATAGAGATCTATCACCTCATAGGTAGGAATAGGATAGGGGATACCTTTGACAAGAATTTTCTCTTTGGCTTCACATAGTATATCCTCTTTGATCAATGAGTAGGTCTCATGCGATATCAAAATTGTATTGGGAGTGGCACTCCCTTCGAGTCTGCTTGCCAAATTTACATGTCCCCCAATGATAGTATAGTCCATTCGGTGATTACTTCCAAAGTTACCAACAGTTACATACCCTGTAGCAATTCCCATACGTACCTTAAAGGGTTCTAAAAGCCCCTTATCCATCCATTGGGGAGCAAGCTCTTTGATCTTTTCACGCATCTCAATTGCCATCATCACACAACGCAAGGCATCTTGGTGCTCACCTTGACTCTCAGGGTCACCAAAAAAGAGCATAATGGCATCACCGATAAATTTATCGATAGTTGCTCCGTGTTTGAGTGCAATGGTGACCATCTCATCAAGATAGTTATTGAGAATATCACTGAGTACTTCAGGTTGAAGATTCTCTGTCGTTTGGGTAAAATTGACGAGATCTGAAAAGAAGATGGTCAGTTTTTTACGGCTTGATTTAAGTTCTACATCTTGTTTACCCAAAAAGATTGATTCATAGATTTGGGGTGAGAGATAGAAAGATAGCTTATGTGAGAGATCCTCAAGCAGTTTATTTTTTCGGTTGACCTCATCTTGCACTTTATCACTGATTTTAAGAATTTTATTGAGCTGTCGGATCGTTTTTTTATGCTCTTTGACAAGCTGTTGTACTAGATCTTTATCGTTATTAAGATCACTCTCTTGTAACAAAATCTCTTCAATATGTTCAAGGTAATCTTTATCTTTCATATCTTAAATCCTATTATTGTAATATCATCTTTACGTATCTGGTTACCTTGATAGTGATCAAGCCTATCAATAAACTCCTTTTTTTGATGCAGGAGTGGTTTGCGATAGTTTGCTTCAATGAGTTTTATAAATCTTTTTTTACCAAATAAAAAACCTTTCTCTCCACCTGTTTGATCAAAATAACCATCTGTTACTAGATATCCATGGAGTGGTTTATCAAGATTGATAACATACTCTTTAAACTGATACTCTCTATTTGATTTTTTATAACCAATGGAGTGACGATCTCCTTTGATAACCTCTATTATATCATCTTGAATATATATAAATGGACTTTGTGCCCCTGCAAATTTGAGAATTTTTTCTTTTTTATTGATATAGACAATAGAGCCATCAAAACCTGCATTAGATATTGATTCAACACTCTCTTGTCCTAAAAGTTTTTTCATGGTTTGATTAAAGTGTTGTAAGATTACGGCTGGTGAGACCTCCAAATCACTCTTATTGATTTTGGTTATAACTTCCCGTTCAATGGCTTTTACAAGCATCGTTACAAATGCTCCTGGGACTCCATGACCTGTACAGTCGATGACCATCAGCAGTGCTTCATCTGAGTGACGAAGCTCTTCAAAAAGATAGATATCACCTCCAACGGTATCTTTTTGTTCCCAAAAGATAAAATGTTCATTAAAATATTTTTCAAACAGTCTCTCTTGGGGAATAATGGCATTTTGTATCTGCGATGCATACTCAATAGAGTCTTGAAGACTGTGATAGATACTCTCTAACTCTTTGGATTTATTTTGAATCTCTGTTTCAAGTTGTTTACGATCTTCTATATCTCTCCAGACCACATGAATAATATCTTCATTATGAATATTGAGTTTTGTAAGGACAATCTCTGCCCAAAAAGTTTCTCCATCAGCTCGTTGATGTATCCATTCAAAATGGTTTGACCCCTTATCAAGACACTCTTGCATCAACTCATTGGCTTTTTCAAATGATTTGCTGCCATCTGGTTGATATTCAGGTGAGAGCTCAGAGGGGTGAATAGAAAGAAGGTCATCTTTAGATTGATATTTAAGCATCTTAACAACAGCATCATTACAGTCAATAAAACGACCATTTGAAAGAAGCAATATTCCATCACTTGTATCATAAAAGAGTGTTTCAAAGACACGTTTTTGTTCAGCAAGCTCTTTTGTTCGCTGTTCTACCTTTAGATCTAATTTTTCAATATTTTCTTTAATGGTATGAATCATTTTATTAAACTCTTGAGAGAGTGTGCCAATCTCATCATTACTCTTTGCGACACATTTCTGTGAATAGTCTCCACTTGTGACTTTAAGTGCAATTTTGGAGAGATTGCTAATGGGATGAAGTAAATTACGAAAGAAGAGAAAACCAATCAAAATAGAGACAACTACAACAATAAGTGCCAATACGATTATAAACTCTTTAAGTTGATTGGAAGAGGTTTTAAACTCATCCATATAAGCCGATGAACAGACATACCAATCAAGTTCAGGAATATACTCTATCCATGATACTTTATTGTAGATATAGTTGCCTTTATCAGTAGGTCGATCCCAGTTATAGTTGAGTGTCTTCTCTCCGCTTCTCACAGATTTTAGGAGATCATCAAAAATATAACTGTTTTTGCCTGGATTTTTAAGCTTAGAAAAATTAGTACCATTGATATTACTATTGGGATGAACCAACATATTGGCTTTGCCATCAAAAATATAGAGATAGCCTGTTTGACCAATTTTTGTCTCTTGAATGATACTGTGAAGCTGCTGTATAAGCTCTTCTTTTCGTTTATCCACTTCTCGTTGAATATCATCAATATAGACTCCCGTACCAATGATCATCTTCCAATCAGGAAAATGTTTTGAAAAAGTCAACTTCTCATAGGGCGTATCATCCTCACTGTTTTTTTTCCACCAATAGCTATGAAATCCTTCACCGTATTTTCGTGCTATTTTAACTATTGGTGGGATGATTAAATTGCCTCGTGTATCAAAAACTTCTGAGAAGTCTTTCCCTTTAAGATAGGGGTGAGCAATCAACACATTGTTGTAGTCACTGATAAAAAAGTAGTTGTTTCCATCATAATGTAAACGACTTACAAGATCAACTACTTCATCTTGAAGAGCTTTTTGCAAGACACTGTAATACTCTCCTGTTCCTATAATCCAATCAAAGGGTTCAAACTTAAAGACATAGCTGATCTTCTTTTCAATTTTTTTGCTCTTTGGGTTTTCCCAATCATAGTTAACAATGCCTGATCCATTCTCTTCACAAACATTGTTAAACTCTTGAATAAAATAGACACCATTCGCATCTTTGACATCTTTAAGATCTATACCGTTTGAATGCATTTGGGTTGGGTTAAAGATAGAGGTAGTCTTGTGTGTAATAAAGAAGTATCCTGTATTGTTATTGTATCGATGAATATTAACGTAGTTGATAATTGCCTGTTTCAATTGCTCATTTGAAAGTTTCTCTTTATAGGTATTATAAAAAATTTCAAGGTTCTCTTTAAATTTATCTCCACGATCTTTTAATACCACACCAATATTTTCGGGTTTGGATTGTTCATATTTTATTTGAATAATAGACCAAACCGTATGGGTTAAGTGTTTAAGTTCTTCTTTGTGACGTTTGAGTGCATGACGTTTATAACTCTCTAAATCTTTATGCACATTTTTAACAACGGTAACAACTTTTGAGAGGGCTTGTTTCCCACTTTTCTCTTCAATGTTATTGATACTAGAGTCAATTTTTGGTAATGCAAAAAGAAAAATAATAACAGTGTATGAAATAATGAGAGCAGTAACAACAAATATCGCTTTAAAAAATATCTTTGATTTAATCATTGGATAAACCCTACTCTATTTTGCAATAATATTAAACTCTAAATGCTCCATATCCTCTGCAAACTCCTCTCCATACTCTTCAATGGCTTCATCACCATCTTCAAAGATCCAATTAACACAAACCTCTTTGCCATTTTGTACCGCTTCATCGAATGCATCAAATATATCAATCAAGATTTTTGAACTGCTTGAGTTAAAGTATCGAAGTTCAACATTAAACGTAGCTTTATCCTTTAAATTTTCTATATAGTTTTCAAGCCAAGTCGTTACAGGATCATAGAAATTTGAGAGATGATCGGGATAAGAGTCCCCTTTGATAGAGTGTATATGTGTTTGAGCGTTAAAATCGATTGAGGGTGAACTTTTGGTCTCTTCAATATATAAATTATCCATTAAAGCTCCTTTTTTGTATAAAATTAAATTCTTCTCTTTAATGTATTATAGTTAAATATAACTTATATTTTATGTTATAATGGGGCATAAAAATTAAGTATTAAAGAGTTAATTATGAAACACTATGAGTTGGTTTCTATCGTGGAGCATCTAAAGCAGTATAATTTTATCACCAAGGCAAGAAGAATAGAAGACAATACTATCGAGCTTAACTTCAATCGTGGTAAAGCAAGCTACTTTTTTAATATGACACGAGGGCACAGCTTTATCTATCTAGCCCCCTCCCTTCGTCCGCCTCAAAGCTATCAGGCTCCTTTTGATAATCTTCTCTTTTCGCTTGTCTCTTCTGCCAAGGTTTTGGATATTGAACTACTCAACAATGATCGGGTAGTTCGTTTTGCTTTAGCACCCAAAAGCAACTATAAAGATAAGGTTATCTATCTACAGTTTGAGTTTACAGGCAAAAATACCAATGCAATTTTAATTGATAGTGAGGAGTATGTACTTGAAGCTCTGCGTCATATCGACAGTGATAGCTCTTTTCGAGTTGTACGCCCACAGACCAAGCTTGAAGCCATCCCCATGCGAGAGCCCAAGCCAAGTAGTGAGAGCCTAGAGGACGTGGAGAGCTTTTTAAAAGCCAACTACCAAACCCATATCGATCAAAAGATCAACGCCATTAAAAAGCAAAAAGCGATAGAGTTTGATAAAAAGATAGCCAAACTGCAACGTGAGATTGATAAACTCCCTAGCGTTGAAGCATTGGAAGTGGAGTATCAAAAGTACAATAACTACGCCAATATCATCTTAGCCAACCTCTATGCGATCAAGCCTTATGATAAAAAGCTAGAAGCCTATGATTTTGAGGGCAACCCCATTACCATTGCTCTGCCCAAAGATATCAAAGTCAACCGCATGAGTGAGTACTACTTCAACAAAGCCAAACGAGCCAAAAATAGAGCCAAAAATATCTATATCGAAAAGGATAACCTCACCTCCAAGCTCAACTTTTATGACAATATAAAGCAAAGTATTGAAAATTCTCAAGATATTAATGAGCTTGAACTTCTCGCCCCCAAACGAGCAAAATCCAAAAAGAAAAAAGCCAAGATCAAAGAGTGTGAGCTTTTTTGGATCGATGATTACAAAGTCTTGATTGGTCGTAACTCCAATGAGAATCAAAAATTGTTACAATTAGCCAAAGCCAATGATCTTTGGATGCATATCCGTGATATGCCCTCTTCTCACCTCATTATCAAAACCGATAAACAAAACTTACCCCAACACGTTATCCAAGCCGCCGCCAAACTCTGCGTGGACTTTTCGACCAAAACGTATGGGGACTTTGACGTGGACTACACCAAACGCAAATTTGTCAAGGTTCAAGAGGGGTCAAATGTGCTATACAATAAATACGATACTATACGAGTGACCAAAGAGGGGGTGGAGATACGGGAGTAGCTAGGATAAAAGCTTGATTTGCCTTGCTATATCGCTTTTACTAACCCTAGCATTTCTAATCAAAGCCATCAAAAACCACTCGATCTCTCCCTGAGTTCTTTGCCTCGTAGAGACGATCATCGGCTAGTTTGATTAATAGCTCTAAGTTACCATCGCTTTGAGGAACTTGTGTTGCAATACCTGCACTTAGGGTTACCGATGAAGCAACTTTTGAGTCTTTATGCTCTATAGCGGTATCGACAAGTTTTTGCCTAAAACATTGTGCAATTTTCATAGCTCCGTGTCTATCTGTGTTTGGCAACATAGCAATAAACTCCTCTCCACCGTAACGTGCTACCATATCGGCAGGTCGTTTTAAGCAGCTTTGCAAGATACCTGCTATTTTTATCAGGCACTCATCTCCCTTTAGATGACCGTAGGTATCGTTATAGGATTTAAAAAAGTCGATATCAATCATGATAAGTGAGAGCTCTATCTTTTCACGGGCACAGCGACGCCACTCTCTATTAAACGATTCATTAAAATAGCCTCGATTATAGAGCCCCGTTAAGGCATCTCTTCGGGCTTGCTCTTTGAGCTGCTGCTCTGCAAGCTCACGTGCTTCTTTATTTTGTCTGGCTACTATGATCTGCCCGCAGGTTTTTGTCAGAGGTTTGAGCATCTCTACAATGCTCTCATCATAGCCACCTTTTCGATTTGCCAGCCCTATCTCTCCCACGAGTTGATCACCATAAAATATTGGTATGCCCAAAAATGAGTGGAGTTTGGGATGCCCTGGAGGAAAACCCGAAGCCCTTGGGTCATTTTGTGGATCGTTACTGAGTATCACCTTTTGTTGGGTGACCACACGACCAAAGAGGTTATCAAGCTTGCTAAACTCAAATCCAATCTTGCAGTAGGTATCGTAGAGCTTGTTTGTCGCCTCATCCCAAGCGATATTGCTGATTGAGTAGACCTTTAAAAAGAGTGATCCATCGGCTTTGTTTTGTGTCTCACCAATAAAGCCAATATCCGATTCTGTCAAACTCAATAGATCATCTTTAAGCTTCTCATACATCTCAAAGGGATCACTCTGCTCAATAAACTGGGTTTGAAAATTATCAATAATTTCTAGTTGTCGTTGTCGCTTTCTCTGCTCGCTAATGTCTCTAGCGATACTGATAAAATACTTTTCATGCACCACTTGAATGATTTTACTGTGTACCTCTATGGGGATGATGCGTCCATTTTTACCTTTATGAAGCACTTCAAAGCTAGCCTCTCCTTTGGTCTGCATCTGTGTCATAATCTTTTGCATATTCTCTTCGTAGACCTCTTTACCTACTTTGTTATCGTGATAGTCCAAATCTTGAACGCTCAGCTTCATCATCTCCTCTTTTGTATATCCTCGGCTCTTATAAGCGGCTTCATTTACATAAATAAAACTGCCATCATGCCTGTGTACGAAGATAGAATCAGTTACAGAGTTAAGGAGGAGTGATTGAAGCTCTAGTTCGTGTTCTTGTTTAAGTCGTTCAAGGAGCTCTTGTTCTCTTCGTTGTGATGCCAGCCAATCGGTGATATCGCGTGAGATGGCAATATCGTAATCGACACCCTCGTATGTGACGAGTTTCACACTGGTTTCTACTTCAATTTTGCTTCCATCTTTGCAGCTTAAAATACCATATGAGCGCAAGGCACTCTCTTGTTTGAGTCGTTCAAGATGCTCTCTAAAGCTTCTATTATCCCCAAGAGGTTGACGCCAATCAGATATCTCCATCGTCTCCAACTCCTCACGAGAATAGCCTAAACGATTGCATGCCGTTGAGTTGGCAAAGAGAAGTTTAGCATCCTCCATTCGGATAATAAATACAAAGTCCTCTGAAGTATCTAAAAAGTGCTGAAGTAGATTTAAATCTTCGAATAAATTGATCATAGAACAATTATATCATACTTTTTTAACAACCATCAAAATTATTCTACTTTCCAATGTGACTCTACCAATAACTCATTACCACAAAATATTTTGCCTACAAAGATATCACCTTTTTGATAATTGCCTACTCCTTTGGGTGTGCCACTCATGATGATATCTCCATCTTCGATACGCATAAAGCTACTAATCTCCTCTATCATCTCCAAAGGTTTATAGATCATTAGCTCATAGTTAGCGTGTTGAGTGAGCTTACCGTTAATCGTAAGCTCTAACCGCAGATCTTGCAGGGCCCCATCAAAAGGGACAAACTCACCCAATACTGCCGAACCGTCAAAGCCTTTGGCTCTCTCCCATGGGAGTCCTTTGGCTTTGAGCTTGTTTTGGATAGTGGCTTTGGTAAGATCAAGCCCAAAACCCACACCTGCTATTTTGCCCCCATGCATCAAAGCATATCTCACCTTCAAAACGGGTATCTTCACTATAGTAGTGTAGCTTCTCACTGATAGCTGAGTTTGGTTTATTAAAGACCACCATACTCTCAGGAGTCTCATTGCCTAGCTCTTGGATATGTTCGACATAGTTGCGACCGATACAGATCACTTTGGATGGTGTAATAGAGTTACCGTTGTAGTTGATACTTTTCATTTTTTCTCTCACTGGTTGGCTAATATATTGGCTTATTGTAGCTTTTTTTGAGTTAATAAGTAGTTGAGTATAATTCTAATGCATAACACAGGTTTATCACGGTTCTAGTATGCATTTCCACCGAGACGGATGGAAACGAGTCAAAAGCCCTACCATACTGTATTTTATAGCATTTCAGCAACTTAACCCCATTTTCTTATAACATGCAACATAATCATTATAATTGAGATATATCATTATCACTAAAGGAAGCATACTAACGAAAAGATGAATATAGACACTTAGGTTTTGTTTTGCATTAAATATAAAATAGTAAACAATAAAATATATTATTTCAATAAAACACAAAATATAAAACATGAATATAACATCATTTCCAATTGATGTTGAATGAGATAACCACTCTGTTCGTTTTATTAAAATAATTAAATAGCCGATTAAAAATAATAATAAAGTATTATTCAACACATAAATAAATTTACTCATTTTTCTTTTACCATGTTAGTGTAAACCTATTACTTGCTCTCTACTCGCTCTTGCAAAAAAATCATCCAAGCCTGAAATAGAGGTTGATATATAGATATTTCCCTGAGATTTTGTTTTGAAAATAGACAGTTGCATACTCTCTCTATATTGATACTCAACAATATCTTTCCATCTGACTACTCGATTCTTACGCCAAGGAGAGAATAGATAGATATTTTTATCATTAAATTCAATTTTTACTCTGATAAACTCTAAGAATAAAGAGCCTGATGGAGATAAAAATAATATAATAGCTAAAAAAATTTCTAGCTTATTATCTACGTCTTGCAGTATAAAAATATTAACAATTACACCTAAGAACAACATACTAGAAGAAAAAAATTTTAGAGCAATATTATATTCAAGGCGATAATGATTATGAACCTTTTTGGCATACCTTTTTTGTAAAAATATTGATAGAAAAGCTGAGAGTATCATGAGTGATACTAATACACTAACGATACTCTCTACATTGAAATTAAAAGTGTGATCTAGATGAAAAAACTCTTTGAGCTCCTTGAACCAAAAAAATAGATTTCCACCATTATCAATAAATAAATACCAAATTGAACCAATTATCATAAACAAACCTGCACCTATTGCTTCTAAAGCATAGGTTGCATCTTTTCTGTCCATAAAATGTTTAGGTAACTTTTTGAATCCATATTTTTTTAGTCCTAAAAATCCTTTAAAAGTAAGATTGATCATAAACGGTATACCTAGAACTACCATCAAAGTAAAGATTGTGTATGTTGTTAAATCTACAAAACTATCAACTTCCAATGGTTTTCCACCTTTCCTTCTCAAAATAAACTTAATATATTAAATAATATTTAATGTATTGTAGCTAATTTGAGTTAAGAATAGGTTGTTTTATTATCGTTCAGATATACATTTTCAAATAGAGTTTAAATCACTAAAAACCACCATATAAGCGACGCATAGCCACAAACCTGCTAAAATACAACTTTTATAAAAGGGGAGAGTATGCAAAGCTGGCAAGAGATTATTGAATCAGAAAAATCCAAAGAGTATTATCAAAATCTCAAAAACGAGATTGATAGACGTTATGAAACCACTACTGTCTATCCACCCAAAGATAAAATCTTTGCTGCCTTTGGCAAGACACCTACGCAAAATCTCAAAGTCATTATCCTTGGGCAAGATCCCTACCATGGAGAAGGGCAGGCTCAGGGGCTTGCCTTCTCTACTCCAAAAGCAATCAAAAATCCCCCCTCAATGGTCAATATCCTCAAAGAGATAGAGAGTGATTTGGGTGTGGTTTCAGCTTGCAGTGATGGGGAGCTGACCCCATGGGCACATCAAGGGGTTTTATTGCTTAATACCATCCTAACGGTAGAAGCCAACCAAGCCAAATCGCACCATAATCTAGGCTGGGAGATATTTACCGATAACATTATTACTCATATCTCGAATGATTTTGAAAACATTATCTTTTTGCTCTGGGGGAGTAATGCAATCTCTAAAGCCAAACTCATCGATAAGAGCAAGCACCATATCCTCACCGCACCCCATCCAAGCCCACTCTCGGCGTATCGTGGATTTTTTGGATGCAAGCACTTTAGCCAAACGAATGAGATTTTAAAGCGTATTGGTAAAGAGCCTATTGTGTGGTAAAATCCATTACAATCTGAAATATTTCTACCTAATAAAACTTTTTTTGTGTACAATATCAAAAAGTATTTAAAAGGTAGTGATTGTGTCAAATATTCTCAAAGCATTTGTAAATATTGTCAATAACTATCAATCCTCTATCGCTACACTTATGCAAGGCAATAATCGAGCCAATAGTATGGGTGAGGGATTGGAGCAATTTATTCAAAATGCCTTTGCCAATAGCTTTGAGATAGACGATGAAAACGCACGATTAGAGAGCTATGCCAAGACATTTGCCTACCAAGGCAATCAAAACAACCCACCCGATTTGATACTCCACAACTCTGATGCCATCGAAATCAAAAAGCTCCAATCCAAAAGCTCTGCCATTGCCCTAAACAGCTCCTACCCCAAAGCCAAGCTAGAAGCCAATAGCCCCATGATTACCCAAAAGTGCAAAGAGTGCGAGGAGTGGAGCATCAAAGATATGCTCTATGCGATTGGCTATATTCCTAGCAAAAGCGATACGCTTAAATCGTTGTGGTTTGTTTATGGGGATTGCTATTGTGCTGATAGTGAGATTTATGAACGCATCAAAACCAAAATCTCTGAGGGTATCAACACCATACCCTATATCGAATTTGCCCAAACCAAAGAGCTAGGAAAAGCTTCATAGTATTACAATGTGTTATATTGTTAGTCTTTATTAAATTTTTTTAGTACAATAACAAAATAGTTAAAACAATGAAAGAGTACGATATGACACAAAAAATGAAACAAAGAGAATTTGATTTTAATAGCTTTGCAAATAAAGGAGCTAAATATAGAGCCATTGATTTGTTTGCGGGAGTTGGTGGCATTCGATTAGGCTTTGAAAAAGCATTTAAAGACAAAGTAAACTTTGTTTTTTCCTCTGAAATTGATAAGTTCGCAAAGCAGACCTACTATGCTAACTTTGGAGAAGTTCCCTATGGCGATATTACTCAAATAGAAGCTCATGAAGTTCCTCCTCATGATATTATTTTAGCAGGATTTCCTTGTCAAGCATTTTCAATTGCAGGACACCGCAAAGGCTTTGAAGATACAAGGGGGACACTCTTTTTTGATGTGGCTAGGATTGCTCAGTACCACAAACCTAAACTTATTTTTTTAGAAAATGTCAAAGGCTTTAAAAATCATGATAAAGGTAACACTTTTAAAGTGGTGAAACAAACGCTTGAAGAGATGGGATATAACGTCTTTGCTGATGTTTTAAATGCCAAATATTTTGGAGTGCCACAAAATAGAGAAAGAATTTATATTATCGCTTTTTTAGATGAAAATAAAAGTTTTGATTTTGATAAATTAAAAGAGATAGAGCGTACCTCAAAATTAGGAGATATTTTGGAACAAAAAGTTGATGATAAATATACTATTTCAGATAAATTATGGGCAGGTCATCAACGAAGAAAATTAGAACATAAAGCAAAAGGTAATGGTTTTGGATACTCATTATTTAATGAAAAATCAGAGTATACCAGTACAATTAGTGCAAGGTATTACAAAGATGGTTCAGAAGTATTAATAGAACAAAAAGATAAAAATCCAAGAAAACTTACCCCTAGAGAAGCAGGAAGACTGCAAGGCTTTCCCAATGATTTTAAAATACCTGTGAGTGATGTGCAAAGCTATAAACAGTTTGGGAATAGTGTAGCTGTTCCTGTTATTGAAGAGTTGGCTAAAGAGATAAAAAAACTACTCTAGGCTATCAAGATACTCTTTTAAAATTTGTTGTAACTCTTTTTTATTACTTGCATAGTGTAGTTTTCTATGGCAAGTAGGACACAAAGCAACAGTATTAGATAAACTATCTTCCCCTCCTTGGGATAAGGGTATAAGATGATGTACCTCTATATATCGCTCTCCATTTTCTTGTTCAAATCCAACATAATCGCATGATGGCATTTCACACGAATATTGGGCTCTTCGCTTAACTAACGTTCTTAAAGCATTGTTTCTTGTATAGATATTTATTTCTCTTGAAATTTTAGTTGGAGTAGTATTAATATTTTGAACTTTTTGCTTTAATATCTCTATGTTTATTTGAGAATAGAGTTTCTCTTCATTGTCATCATGTGTACTATCGTCTTGATTTAATTTTGATAGATTATAGATAAAAATACTTTTATTGTCTGTAGCAAATAAAAGCTCATCACCAACGTCAAAATAGTTGATTAAATCATGTAATCCCATTCTAAGTTCAGGTGTTCGATTTGAACCCTCTCTACGTGAACCATAATAGGATATTATTAAGATTTTATCTGTAAAAATTTCTTTAATCTCTATATCTTGCCTTCGTTCAAAAGGATCAATATCCATAACTTCAAAAACTTCTTTTTGTTTCATATTAGGAACATATGCACCTTTATTTTTATCTGTAGATGAAACTGTTTTCAAACCATATACATCAAATGTATCTGATATAAAACTCATAAATTCTTCTCTATTCATAACCCAAATTCCTTTCTATACTTGTTGAAGTAAAGTAGATAATGAAATTTCTAAACCCAAAGATAGCTTTTTTAAATTTACTAGAGAGGGATTTCTTTTTCCTCGTTCAAGCATACTGATATAAGTTCTATCAAAGTCGCATTTGTGAGCTAATTGTTCTTGTGAAAGGTTTAATTCTTTTCGTCTTTTTCTAATATTTTCTGCTAACTGCTTTAATAGATATTCTTTTTCATTTATCATAATAGATATGATATATTTTTGAAGACAATATATCAACGGACAATAAGTCACATTTAATTATAATTTCTACTGTATTTCATGATTAAAGAAAAAATATGAACCTAATCTCCCTCTTCAGCGGTGCAGGTGGCTTGGATTTGGGCTTTGAACAGGCAGGATTTCACACCACTTGGGCGAATGAGTTTGATAAAGATATTTGGGAGACTTTTGAAAAGAACTTCCCCGATACCATATTGGATAGACGCTCGATTGTTGATATTGACTCCAACGATATTCCCGATGCTATTGGACTCATTGGTGGGCCGCCTTGTCAGAGTTGGAGTGAGGCGGGGAAGCTTAAAGGCATTGAAGACCATCGTGGTCAGTTGTTTTTTGAATTTATTAGAATTTTACGAGATAAAAAGCCTCTCTTTTTCTTGGCAGAGAATGTATCGGGGATGTTGGCTTCTCGTCACAGTGAAGCGTTAGAGAATATCAAAAGACACTTTAGACAAAGTGGCTACAGGCTCTACTTTGATATGCTAAACGCCCATGATTACGGCGTGGCACAAGACCGCAAACGGGTATTTTTTGTGGGCTTTCGAGAGGATTTAGCCATAGAGCATTTTAGCTTTCCTAAGCCACTAGAAGATAAACCAACACTCAAAGATATTATTTGGGATTTGCAAGAAAACGCAGTATCAGCCGATAGCAAAAACTACTCTACAACGAATCTTCCCACCCAAAATCACCACAAACGCCCAACAGAAGGTAGTTTAAGAGAGTTTTAACCTCCGTTTGTACAGTTCCTTATTAGAGCTAACACCTTCCTATCCAAACCACTTAGTGCCAACTCATTGATCTCATCGATACTAAACCACCTATTGTGTTTGATTACACCATTACAAAGCAAAACTTCGCACTTAAGGGCAAAATGGGAATAGTGGTGGCTTACCTCTCCTATCTTTTTTGCTTTTGAGGGTCGCTTCTCCTCTTGGGCAAAGCCCCATAGTCCACCCAATAATCGTTTATCGCTTTGAAACAGTGCAAATTGATCACCTTTTTTGTAAATTACAATATAGGGAGTTTTGGTGGGTTTTGCTTTTGTGGGTTTTTTGGTAGGGTAGAGGTGAGGTTCATCTTTGCCTTGACACTCACTCTCAAAGGGGCACTGATTGCAGTTTGGATTTTTGGGTGTGCAAAGTGTCGCACCAATATCCATCATAGCTTGATTAAAATCATAGGCATTATCGGGGTCAAAAAGCTTGTAGCTATACTCCCACAGCTCTTTGGGTTTGGCTTCTCGTAGAGCAAAGTAGCGTTGCAGTATGCGTTTGACATTGGCATCAAGGATAGGCAACGCCTCACCATAAGCAAAGCAGGCGATCGCATGAGCGGTTGATTGCCCAATACCTGCAAGTTTCTCTAGTTCTTTAGCAGTTTTTGGCAGCTCAACTTGACATATTTGAGCACTCTTATGCAGATTTCTTGCTCGCGTGTAGTATCCCAATCCCTCCCAAGCTTTAAGCACCTCATCAATCGAGGCATTGGCCAGATGCTCTAAGGTAGGAAACTTCTCTAAAAAGGGAAAATAGTACCGCTCCAGCACCGTTTTGACTTGGGTCTGTTGGAGCATAATCTCACTGATCCATATCTTGTAGGCATCATGGGTCTGCCGCCAAGGGAGGTCATGGCGACCGTTGAGTTTATACCACTCGTGGAGTTTTTGCATTATCAGTATTAAATTATCAAAAGAGGGTCTGCCCTAAAGGGCTTAGGAGATCATAGAGTTGGATCGAAGTATCTCAATATTTCCTTGAATTGAGGCGACTGATTGATCAAGTTTCTCTTTGGTTTTTGCATCAAGGGGGAGCTCAATAATATCCTCTACTCCATTAGCACCCAATACTACAGGTACACCCAGTGTTGTATCGCTGTATCCATATTCACCTTCAAGCAGTGTACAAGAGGAGATAATGGCTTGTGAATCGCTTAAAATAGCATCTACCATTGCCACAATAGAGCGTGCAGGTGCGTAATAAGCTGAAGTTTGTAGATACTTTACAATCTGTGCTCCACCAAATTTTGTATTTTCAATAATCTGCTCAATATCATTTTCACCTACCAAGAGCTCTACAGGAATACCGCTGACAGTTGAGAGTGTAGGATAAGGGAGCATATTCTCTCCGTGTTCACCAATGACCATTGCACAGGTTTTACTTAGGGTCATATCGGTCATTTTATTGATCTGATACGCCATTCTTGCACCATCCAATGCACCTGCCATACCAACGATACGGTTTCGATCCCAACCACTTATCTTATGCATCAGATAAGTCATGACATCAAGAGGATTGGATACACAGATAATAATGGCATTGGGAGAATATTGCATAATATCACGTGTAATTCCCTCTACAATTTTGGCATTGATCATAAGTAGATCGGCTCGTGTCATATCCTTTTTTCGGGGTACTCCTGCTGTTACCACGACAATATCACAATCGCTTACTTCACTAGGCTGCGTAGCGTATCCAACACGTGTATCGTTTTTGGAAAAGTTTGTCGCTTGAGCAATATCAATTGATTTACCAATGGCTACTTCGGGGACAATATCGTATAAAATTATCTCTCTTGCAGTACCAAGCATTGCTAATGTATAGGCAGTGGTCGCTCCTACTGCTCCTGCTCCAATAATACCAACTTTTCTACTCACCATATAATCTCCTCTACGAATAAAAAGTATTATAACTATAGTTAATACGTAATAACTTGAAAGCTTAATGATATGGAGAGGAGTTATGCTCAACTGTGTTTTATTGAAACATCTCCCTAAAAAGTAACATTTTAGCTACTATTTGTAATCAAGCTCTATCTTCTCTATTTTGCTTTTCAACCAAACTAAGCTAAAATTAGGAAAAGGCTACAAAAATGTAGTTTTTATACCTAAGGAGATTATGGATGGCTAGTGCAAGTGACCAAACAATATATGGATTAACCAGTGATGAGTTAAAGATTTCTTCAGAGATAGAGGAGGTATTGAGCAACCAAGAGATAATGACAAAGATTGACGTTGTCGATTCTCAACCTTCGATATTTATATATTCTAATGAAAGACTTTCACTTTCAAAGAGTATTCCAGTGCTTCATACCTTTAATTTTATTGTAGTGAGTGAAGTAACAACTCTTGTGACACACAATGAGAGAGAGTACTATATCTCAAAGCTCAATATCCGTGTGGACGATATTGAAAAACTCAAAGCATCACAAACAAATATCAATGAACTTGTAACCAGTATACTCAATGGTGAATTTAATATTCTCTGTTCAATCTTTGTGCTTAGCTATTTAGAGAACTTTAATATGCGTGAGATTTTGCTCTTTATCACCTTGGCAAAATACAAAGAGCAGCTGACATCCTCTTCAGATTACCATGCAACGATTGGTATCTTTATTCAATACTCTCATATTACTACACTTTTACGCCAATACTTTTTAGAGAAGTTTGACCCTAAACTTCAAAACCGTAATTTAGAAGCGATTGAAGCAAAAATCTTAGACGAGCTTACCAATGTTGAGGCGATTAGTGAAGATAATCTTTTGCGACTTATATTAGAGATTATGAAAAACACTCAACGTACCAACTACTTTTTGGATAAAAACATCATCTCTCTCAAAATTTATACCAATAAGATTGATTATGAGTTTACGGGGATTGTTCCTGAAATTGAGGCATTTGTCTACCATCCAGAGTTTAGTGGAGTGCATCTGCGAATGGATAAGGTTAGTCGTGGAGGGTTACGATGGAGTAACCGAAAAGCAGACTATCGTGATGAGATTAAAGCATTAATGATTGCCCAAGAGGCAAAAAATGCGGTTATTGTACCCAAAGGAGCTAAGGGTGGGTTTATCATCAATGAAGAACGCCCCTCCAAAGAGGAGTTTGAGACCTACTATCGTCTCTTTATCAAAGCTCTATTGAGGCTTACAGATAATGTCATCGATGGTGAGGTAATTCGTCAGGAGAATATTGTAGCTTATGATGGGGATGATACCTATTTTGTTGTGGCAGCTGACAAGGGAACATCGGCTATGAGTGATGTAGCCAACTCCATTGCCATTGAGCAAAACTACTGGCTCAAAGATGCCTTTGCAAGTGGGGGAAGTATTGGCTATCACCATAAAGCTTTGGGTGTCACGGCAAAAGGCTCACTTAAATCAAGTGAACGATTTTTTATTGAAAAAGGCATCGATATCTACAAAGACCCTATCACGATTGTAGGGACAGGGTCGATGAATGGGGATGTTTTTGGTAATGGTCTGATTGAGAGTGAAGCGTTCTTGCTTATTGGTGCTATTAGCCATCGTGAGATTTTTATCGACCCAACTCCTGACCCAGTAGTAAGTTATGCTGAGCGAAAACGGCTCTTTGAGAGTGATAATGGAAGCTGGAGTAACTACGATAAGAGCAAAATCTCTAAAGGTGGTGGAGTATTCTACCGCTCATCAAAGTCTATCAAGCTCACTCCTGAAATCAAAGAGCTTATTGGAACAAATGAAGAGGAGCTTAATGGTGAAGAGTTAGCTAAAGCTCTGCTTGGATTAAAGGTTGATATGATCTATCTAGGGGGGATTGGAACCTACTTTAAATCATCCAATGAGAGCAGTAGTGATATTGGAGATAAAGAGAATGAGAACCTTCGCCTCAATGCTGATGAGATCAAAGCTGATATTATCTGTGAGGGAGCTAACCTTGGTATGACACTAGCAGGTCGTATTGAGTATGCCCTTAAGGGTGGTAAGGTTAATCTTGACAGTATCGATAACGCAGCAGGAGTCAATACGAGTGACCACGAAGTCAATATTAAAATCTTCCTCAATGACCTTTTATCCCGAAAGCTCGTCAATGATGTGCAACGAGATGAGAACTTTAGAGCCTTGACAGGCTATGTGGTCAAGAAGGTTCTTGATACCAACTATTTTCAGGGGTTGGCTCTCTCACTTGATGAGGAGCGTAGTCGTGGGGATAAGCGAGCCTTTAAAAAAGCTATTCACGTCATTGATATGCAGCTTGATTACTTTAGTCGTAAGAACTTCCATATTCCTAGAAATGTTGATTTTGATGAGATTGTCAAAGAGGATGGGGCAATTGTGCGTCCTACTCTCTCACTCATGCTGCTCTATTCTAAAATTGTGGTCGAAAATATTCTCAAAAACTCCACGATGCTTGATAGTTCTGAGTTTGATAAATATCTCTTTAGATACTTCCCAAAAAACCTGCGTGCAGCCTATCAAGATATTTTAAGAGAACACCCTTTACGTAAAGAGATTGCATCAATAATCATCTCCAACCAAATTATCAACAATTGCGGATCTACCTTTGTAGCTGATCTCAATGATATTGGTCAGGAGCGATTTATCTCCAAAATCAAAGCCTATCTGATCAATAATGAACTCTTTAATGGCGATAAGCTTAGAAAGAGTCTCTACGAGAGAGATTTTGAGATTGGTATTGATAAAATGTACTCTACGCTTATTACATTGGAAGATTACATCATCTACAGTACGGATAACAGTCAAAAGCATCTTCATGAAGAGGAGTTGACGTTTGATAATGTATGTGATTACCGTAGCAGTATCTTAGAGATTTTAGACAATATGAAATTTAAAACCTCGATTGATGATGACTTCTCTGCCCTTGAAGAGCTCTATACAACCTTTGAGTATACAAAGCTTACGACCTATATTCTTAAAATCAAACGAGAGACAAGCTTAAGCTTTAGAGATATTGCACGATTGACTTTTGAAATTGTTATTAAACTTGATCTTGTGACACTCATCAAACGGGTAGCTGCCATTAAAAGCTCCACACTAATGGAAGATCAACTCAAAGACCAAGTGCTCTATATTATTGAGCGTATTATTCTTAACCTCTCACGCGATATTATCAACTTTAGACGCAAACATGAGAGTATTGCTGAGTCAATCCACAGCTACTTTGAAGAGAAAGATGAGTTTATTCACTTTACACAACTCCATGATGAGTTTATGGCAACGGAGAAGAACAGTATCATAGAGAGTTCCATTCTAGTCAATGAGTTACTGCTATTGACATAAAACTCCACAAGAGATATCCCAAAGGGTATCTCTACTCTTAATAACTTTACGCTAAAATAAGCCAAAAAATTGGATGGTTACACTTGGCACTCGTCGATCTATTTAATATACATAAACAATACGATATCAAAATACTACTGCAAGATGTTTCATTTCATCTCAATGAGGGTGAACGCATCGCAATAGTAGGGCAAAATGGGTGTGGGAAATCAACACTGATGAAGATTATCACTGCCCAAGAAGAGCCCACAGAGGGCAAACGGGTGGTCAATCAATCGGTTCAAATAGAGATGTTGGCTCAACAACCTAAATTTGAAGATCACCTCAATGTACGTGATGCCATTGAAAATGAACTGCAAGAACTCAAAGCAGTCAAAGAGCGCTACGATGAGCTTACAAACCAACTTGCAACTGACTTTGAGAATAAAGCCCTATTGGAAGAGCACTCCCGACTCACCAACTACCTTGACCATCACAACGCATGGAGTTTGGATGATAAGATTGAGCGTGTGTTGCAGGAGTTTAAACTTAAAGAGTATGAAGATAGACTTGTGATTACCCTCTCTGGTGGAGAGCAACGTCGTGTGGCTTTGGCTTCATTGATTCTAAAAAAACCTGATGTACTCTTGCTTGATGAGCCTACCAACCACCTTGATGTCTATATGGTCGAATTTCTTGAAGAGATTTTGCTCAAAGAGAAGTTTACCCTGCTCTTTATCTCTCACGACAGGTATTTTATCGATACCATCGCCACCCGTGTGGTAGAGGTAGAAAATCGTCAATTGGTCTCTTATAATGGAGGCTACAACCGCTATTTGGTGCTTAAAGAAGAACGCATGAAATCAATGGCAAAAGAGCATGAGAATCTGCTTAAATACCTCAAACAAGAAGAGGAGTGGTTAGCCAAAGGAGTTAAAGCTCGTGAAAAGCGAAATCAAGGGCGTAAAAAACGGGTCTATGAACTGCGAGACCAAGCCAAAAGCAACCCAACACTGATTCGTAAAATGAAGGTGGAGCTTGAACGAGAGAAGAAGCACTTCAACCGTGAAGAGGGAGTATCCAAAAAGAAGATGCTCTTTGATATTGAAAATCTCTCCTACGCTATTGCCAACAAAGAGCTTATTAACAACTTCTCTACCCGAATCCTTCAAAAAGATAAAATCGCTATTGTAGGACCCAATGGTTCGGGTAAATCCACACTTCTTAGACTTATGCTAGGTACGATTAAACCCAATTCTGGAGTCATTAAACAAGGCGAATTTAAAATTGGCTACTTTGACCAACACCGTGATATGCTTAGCGATAACAAAACTCTTATTGAAACCTTCTGCCCCGATGGTGGGGATATTATCAATGTCAATGGCAAAAACCAACACGTCTTTGGCTACCTCAAAAGCTTTTTGTTCCCCCAAGAGTATCTCAACAAAAAGGTAGGGATGCTTAGTGGTGGAGAGAAGAACCGTGTGGCATTAGCCCTTTTGCTTAGTAAAAATGTTGATTGTTTGATACTTGATGAGCCTACCAATGACCTTGATATTCAAACCATTAATATTTTAGAAGAGAAGTTAATTAACTATTGGGGTGCCATACTCTTTGTCTCTCATGACCGCTACTTTATCGATAAAATTGCTTCTAAACTCTTTATATTCAAAAACAACGGCGTGATTGAGGAGTCCTTTCAAAACTACTCTGAATATCTACTCATCGAAAAAGAGATCAAAGAGCTAGAGTCTTTTGAAGTAGCCGCCCCAAAAGAGGCTTCCAAAACCAAATCAAAACCCAAACAAAAGACCAAGCTAAGCTACAAAGAACAGAGAGCCTTAGAGACCTTGCCCGATGAGATAGAGGAGCTTGAAAGCAAGATGGAAGAGCTCAATAACTGTTTAGCTAACCCTGATTGCTATCAAGAGAAGGGGCTAAGTGAGCTAAGTGAAGCGTTAGCCAAACTTGAAGAGCTTTATGAAACTAAGAGTGATGAGTATTTGGAGCTGTTGGAATTGGTGGAGGAGTTGGAAGGATAATTGGCTATAATATTCCTAATAAATCCTATTTAAGGAAAAGTATGAATAACATTTTAATAAAAACCATTCGTATCAAAGGTTTTAGAGGATTAAAAAACCTTGAAGTAGAACTTGAATCAACTACTGTATTAACAGGTATGAATAATGCAGGTAAAACTTCTTTTTTAAAAGCTTTACAAATTGTTTTTGGTAATCGACACTTTATAACGCAAGATGATTTTTTGATTGAAAATGGTGAGAGTGTTGAGAAAATAGTTATTGATACACTGATAGTTCCTTTAGCAGATGAGGGAACACAAAGTAATGATTTTTCTCAAAAGTGGGAAAGAGTCTTTACTGTTGATAGAATAAAAGATGACGGAACAAAAGCGTTTCTTCCATTGCGAACAATTGTAGCTTTTGATTCATTGAAAAGTTCATATATAACCAAACAATATATTTTAGAGAGTTGGGGTACTTATCAAAATGGAGATAGCTATTGGTATGATGCTCCCAATGGAAATGAAAAGCCATTTAGATTTGAAGAGGTACCATTTTTTTATATAGATGCCCAACGAGATATTTTAGAGGATTTAAAATCCAAACGCTCTTATCTTGGTAAAATGCTTTCAAAAATAGAGTATTCCCCAGAAGCTTTAAGTGCAATTGAAGATCAAATTAAATTACTCAATGAAACTGCTGTTGCTGATAGCACAATTTTAACTTCAATACGAGATACACTTAAAGAGTTAGACAGTGCTTTGGGTTCAAATAGAGATGATATTGAACTCACCCCTTTTACTAAAAAAATTCGTGACCTAAATAAAGGTTTGACTATCTATTACGGTACACAACAAGATAGCTTTCCTATGGAGCATCATGGAATGGGGACACGAAGCTGGTCATCACTTTTAACGCTCAAAGCTTTTATTAAATTTTTAGAACTCAATGCAGAAGATAAACCATTTTTTCCAATATTAGCTATTGAAGAACCTGAGTCTCATCTCCACCCCAATGCACAAAAACAGCTCTATTCTCAAATCAATAATATAACTGGACAAAAGATTATCTCTACCCATTCACCGTATGTAGTAGGAGCTTCACAGCTATCTGAGATTAGAAATTTTTATAAAAATGAGATGGTTGAGTGTGGGAAGATAGAGTTATCTACTTTAGACCCTGAAGATATACGAAAATTAGAGAGGCAAGTAATAAGCAGTAGAGGAGAAATCTTTTTTTCAAAATGTTTGGTACTTTTTGAAGGGGAGACGGAAGAACAAGCATTGCCCTTATGGTTAGAAAAATATTTTTCTAAAAGCTCTATTGAATTAGGCGTTGATTTTGTAGGAGTAGGAGGGTATGGAAATTATCTTCCATTTATGAGACTTGCAGAAAGTTTAAAAATACCTTGGATAATTCTAAGTGATGGCGAACGAGAAGTTATTAAAAGTGTCAAAAAGAGTGTAAAAAAGCTTTACAATTTAGAAGATATAGATTTAGATTCCCATGATAATATATTTGTATTAGACAATGAAGCAGATTTTGAAAAATATTTAATTGATAATGAATTCGTCGAAGAAGTAGAGTTGGCATTCAAAAAACTCTATACAGATGATTATTTAAGTGAACAGTTTAATAATAAAAATGGTACAAGTAAAGGTAGAAGCAAAACAAGTGAAATATGCACTACCTGCAATCAAAATATATATCAAGATAATATTCGTAATTATATAGGAGAGCAAGGGTATAGTGACTTCCTCTATGATATTATGGTATCTCAAAAAACAAAGTTTGCTCCCTTTATTGCCCAAGAAATTGTTACATCAGAAAAAGAGTTACCACCAAAAGTTATTTCACTCTTTGAAAAAATCAAATTCATCTTAAATATAGAGGGGGTTCACTCATGAATTTATCTCCTAAGCAACAAGAGATAGTTAATGCTGACGATGGGGCTATCTATGTGGAAGCAAGTGCAGGAAGTGGAAAAACCAGAGTAATTACTGAGAGAATACGCCATCTTCTAACAAAAACAGATAAAAAGATACTAGCATTGACCTTTACCAATAAAGCAGGGCAAGAGATAAAAGATAGAATCAAAGAATCTAATATTGAAAGTATTGATGAACGGCTATTTGTAGGTACTTTTCATAGTTTTTGTCAATATGTACTTGAGCATCATGGTAGTATTATAGGTTTATCTCCAATGCCTCATATTTTTGAGGAGAGTAAAGATAGATTGGAATTGATAGCACAAGCAATTGAACAAGTCCCACTCTATTGGGAAAAGTACAACTCCTATGAAGAAAAAGAGAAAAACTCCTTTAAATATCGTGCATTGGATTTTATTTCAAAAGTTAAAAGAGAATTAATAACAGATAGCGAGTATGGGGAGCATACAAATGATGAAAATATTATTTCACTGTATAAAAGTTATCAAGACCTCTTAAGGGTTCAAAATGCAATAGACTTTGATGACTTGCTCCTACTAACCTATAAATTATTTATCGATTTTCCTCGTATTTCGGCACTCTATAGAAGAAGTTTTTATGCTATATGTATTGATGAAGCACAAGATTTGAATAATGCACAATACAAACTGCTTCTATCATTAGTTAATGGTGAATTTAAAAATGTGATGATGGTAGGAGATCCCAATCAATCCATTTTTCATTTTACAGGTTCAGATTCTCTATATATGAGTCAAAAATTTAAAGAGGATTTTTCACCTAGAGAGTTTAAACTCAATGAAAATTATCGCTCCTCCAAAAAGGTCTTGGAAGCAGCAAATAAAATTTTGCCCAATAGTAAAGATATAGCCAATGTAGCTTTGGAGGGTGAATTTATATTGCATCCTTGTAGTGATGAGTTTATTGAAGCTGAGTGGATTATAGAGAAAATCAAAGAGCTTATCAATCTGAAACATCATAATGATATTGAAGGGGAAATAACTTATGAAAAAATAGCAGTTTTGGCTCGAAATAAATATGTTTTTAAAGAGATAGAGAACAAGCTTAAAGAAGCATCAATTGAATATTATTATAAAATGACTCCAGGGGCGATACAGTTTGAATCAGATTTAATGAAACTATTTGATTTGGCGTTGCGTTTGAAATTAAATGCACAGGATATACTACATAAAGAACAGCTCTTAAAAGAGCTTAAAATACAAGCTGGAAAGAATTTTTCACTGGAAAGTATTTGCGACAGTTTGGAAGATGGATTGCGAAAAGGTATTATGCAAATTGCTTTAAATTTAGATGAGCAGGGGAATAATTTAGATTCACTTTTCAAGCACTATAAAGAAGAAATTCAAATAGAAAATGATGAGCAGAAAAAAATGCTTTTTGATGATATTGATGAGTTATTAGAGCATTGGCATAACTATGCAACACAAACAGACAATAAGTCATTACATCAATTTAAAAACTCTATGGCATTAGGTCAAACGCATAGCCTCAAAGAGCATAGGGGCATAACATTAAGTACAGTCCATACCATGAAAGGACAAGAGTATGATATTGTCTTTTTGATGGGAATGGATGAGGGTACTTTTCCAGACTACAGAGCAGAAAGTGAAATCGAACTCAATCAAGAGAAAAACAATCTCTATGTAGCATTTACAAGAGCCAAACGATTTTTATATGTAACTTACCCAGAAAAACGCACAATGCCTTGGGGAAGCATTAAGTATAAAAATATTTCGAGGTTTTTAAAAGATTTTGAAAATGAAATACAATTAACCCCACAATAGTATAATTACAAAAAAGGAACAAAAATGCTATTAGATGAAGATGTAGAGTATAAATCGATTATTTATCAAGAGGGGATGTTGGGTTCGCTCATTTTGGGTGGGTCTAAAGTAGATCCCGTGAAATTTAGTGAGTTTATCAACCGTAATGCTGCCAATGGTTGGCGAGTGGTGACGATGGAGAAGGATATTCGACGAATGTTACTCTTTTTCAAACGAGAAGCCTATGTGGTCTTGATGGTAAGCCATCCTATAAAAGATAGCTTAAAATAAAAGGAAAATTGAAAAAAGACAATAAAAACCTAACAGTGAATTGTTAAAGAACTAAAGAGGGCTAAAACCTTCTGTAGTTTCATCCTC
>Ga0193953_1000119_pt1 | contig 43376 bp, 28 predicted proteins | sample BB_4_MG_FD_140325 | JGI IMG/M metagenome (GOLD analysis project Ga0193953, IMG submission 140325) | Microbial mat bacterial communities from the Broadkill River, Lewes, Delaware, United States - BB_4_MG | ecosystem: Environmental > Aquatic > Freshwater > River > Microbial mats | place: USA...
CAGTGTGATCGGCACTTCCGCCTGCTTCAATGGCATCCGGACGACCGTCATTATCACTGTCCAGATCCTTAAAATCAGGAACCCCATCATGATCCCGGTCAAATAAATCATTGATCCCATCCCCATTGGCATCGACAAATGGTCTGCCATCTGCAACAATTAAGTCGCTATCTTTATAGTTGGGTATATTATCGTTATCCGCATCTTTACTCGGATCAGTGCCTGTCTGGCCATCTTCATCCGAATCCATAATACCATCATTATCGGTATCTAAATCACAAAAATCGCTGATATTATCATTATCGGAGTCCTCATCGGAATAGATCAGGTTAAAATAAGAAACCACACCACCAACTGATCCATCGGTTGATCCATTTCCGTTCCCGTCATTATGCACACCACCGGAACCGGCGTCTGCATTTACCGTAATCCCTGTAGGTAATGCTTTTAAGTTATACAAAAACGCACCACCGCCGCCACCGCCACCTGGGCCATGGTACACATTGGTAATCAAATCCTGGCCGTTACCACCAGATACATTTACCGTTAAATCGCCTTCAAATTCCTGTATTTCAAAAGCCACGGAGCCGCCGCCGCCGCCGCCACCACCACCATCGTAGGGATCACTACCTACCAATCGTTCTGGCGAAGTACCGGAAGCATCAATGACTGCACCATTTGAAATTATTTTTTTGGCGCGAATCACCACCAATCCACCACCATTGGCTGCTGAAGAGGCATTATCATTAGTCACATACCCGGCACCACCGGCACCACCAAAATATATACGATTCGTAGCAATGTATTCTTGCATGCTAACACCGCCAATACCACCGGCTGCTATAGTAAGTTCATTCCAACGATTACCACCGTTTCCGCCGGCACCATAGTTGGAACCACCGCCGCCACCAGTATCTCCGGCAATACCACCACCGCCGCCATTGGCTCTTGGTGCGCGTCCTCCATTAGTATTTGGATCATCGACCACTACACCCTGCCCTTTGGTTGTGACATCAATATGTGAAGATGGATAAACCATGAAGTTAGCTGGATTAATGCCAGCATGATCCTTCCCTTTCATACTGGTATCGTAGGTTATCCCCTGATAACCTTTTCCCTGAGCATTGATATTGGCGTTTAAAGTTAAGGTGCCCTCAACAAAGATAGCCACCACACCACCTTGCCCATTGACTGGATTCCAGGCATCAGCCACAATTTCCTGATCAATAGAATAATCTCCCGTATGTGTTGACACGCGCACCAACTGAATTAGACCAGCATCATCATACGTACGTTTTAATTTACCCCGGGGAAAAATAAAATTTCCATCTATCCGTCCAATGATGAAAAACTCATAATTCCCTGCATTACCAATATCGGTTATCTGACCAGCATTGGCACTTGCATTATCGGTTTCAATAGTTGCCCCTTTCATTTGGACGATCAAAACCCGATCGCCACTACTAAAACCGGTTGTATTTTCAACTTCAATTTTAAAGTCACAATCCGCACCATTAGTGCTATCGCCACACTCATCACAAGAAGGATCTGGCGTATGCACCTGAACAATTCTTAGTGTATTATTAACCTGTCCAACCGCCTGAAACGAGCTGAACATGCCAAGCAACGTACAAAGTAATAAGTAGCGAGTTGATTTTAAGAATTTTGGTTTTGGCCAAAATCCCCAACCCTTCGATTCATACCACCCGGTATTCGATTGAGTAACTGTTTCTCCATAGAGATCAACTATTTATGTATTTGTTTTGAATAAACTTTTCCACGGTACAAGATTAAACACAATAATCCTGACTACTCGCACAAAAAGGTTAACATGAGGTAAACATGAGAACACGCCGGAGGTGATATTCGTCACGTTTCAGTTGAGAAGATTGCTCATTTCATTGAGCTGAATAACATATTCAGAGCATACTGCCACCGAAAAGGATGGTAATAATCGGAACTGTCAATAACTAGCTCCGATTAGTTCCTTTTACCAGAAGTACTCAAGGCTGAGCATACAAACAAAAGATGAGCTAACGTTATTCAGCTGATCATTACTTTCACGGCTTATACCGTTTACCAATCCAAACGGGTGATAAAAACATCACGCAGTAATTGCATATCGGCATTTATCACTTATGCAAAGCAAATTTCTTGATCAATTGCTAATCCAATTGCTATTTCAGCCACCGAAAGGGTTTTAATTGTTATGAAAAACCGAACTTCTTTCCTAGCTAATTCAACTCCAGCAAAATGTCAATACAGGAGAAGAAACCCCTCCAGGTTTTGATCCGTTGTCAGGGCTAGTTTTTTCCGCAAACGCGACCGGGATACTTTAATGCTATCGGGACTCAGGTAAAGCACCGAAGCAATGTCTTTACTACTCATTCCCATGCGAATGAATGTGCATAATTTTAAATCATTGGGCGTTAACTCCGGATGTTTATCCAATAAATTGGATTGAAAATGGGGATGCACTGCCTGAAAGGACAAATCGAAGCGTTCCCAGCTATCCGCTTTAATTTTCTCATCCATGTCTTCCTGAATTGCGTGAAGGAGTCCTTTATCTATGTCACGTAGATTTACAAAATCGGAGAAATCTGCCAACTTCTTTTTAATGTCCAGGATAAACTCATTATTCTTCACCAGGTAAAGGGCATTCTCTGCCAATTCCCGGTTCTTCTTTTCAAGGTTTTCACGATGCACTTGTATGATGGTAATGGCCGAATGGATACGGGCCGTCAGCTCAATGGGATCAATGGGTTTACGGATGTAATCAAAAGCGCCGGCTTCCAATGCGAGCTTTAGATTATCGGACGTCAGCATCACGCCCGTGGCCATAATAATGGGGATATCTTTGGTACGATTGTCCTGCTTTAATTGGCGGATCAATGCGATACCATCCATCTCAGGCATGTCCCAATCAGTAATGATCAAATCAGGGAGGGTTTTTGTCGCAATCTTTAAGGCCTCCACGCTTGAATTGGATTGATAAATCGTATATTCCGGGTTGGAGCGTTGGATAAAGTTTACAATCACTTGCAAGCTATCAATCATATCATCTACAACCAGTATTTTATATGTCATGACGTTGAATTCTTTTTAAAGTGGTTTGGTACTTCTCACTATTACAAGAGATCACGGCCTCATCCAATTCTTTTAACCAATTGTCAATCCCCTCTAACTTCAATGCCTTAATCTGGCCAATGATCATCTTTATATCACTTATTTCATATACCTCTTTTAACCGGAGTTGCTGCAAAAAGGGAAGTAGGCTGCCTATAACCGATTCACTCAATAACTCCGGGTAGTTAGCTTTACTCGCCACTTCGTCCTCCTGATAGTGTTGTTTTAAGACTTCACATGTAGCTGGTAAAATAATGAAAAACCGGGCACCAGTCTCCTTGGGCGACTCGGCACCGATGGCTCCGCCATGTGCTTCCACAGCCATTTTACAAAATGCTAATCCCAATCCGATGGATCGCATGCTATTATCAGATTTTCCTTGCCGCTTGCTTTGGTCAAACAAAACGTCTCTTAAATCCTCCCGGATTCCCGGACCTTCATCTTCCACCGATAAGATCAATTCTGCCTTTGAATGTTTCTGAACGGTTACCGTTATTTCCCCTTTGGCAGGTGAATATTTAATTGCGTTGGAGAGTAAGTTAACACACGCCCTTTTGAGCATTTCAGGATCTCCCTCCACTTCGAAACTGCCGAAGCATTTTTTATGGATCAGGATATCGCGCAATTTCGCATTTATAGACACGTCTATCAGGGCGGCATCAATTAACTCACAAAACTTAATCGTCTGCTTCTTCACCATTAGATTGGTATCCTGCGATTGATTGACATCAAAAATATTCATCACCAGGTTCAGCATCGATTTCCCGGATTGCCAGATGAGCTCTTCCTTATCCGGCACATCTTTCATACGTGCCAGGTTAATTATTGAGTTGAGCGGATTTTTCAAATCGTGAATAATCATCCCCGTCATGTCATCCCGGAAACGATTCAACTCCACCAATCGATGATTGGCACCCGCTAAGTATTCAGCCTGACGTTCAATGGCCACTTTCTGCTCAAGTATTTCACGGGTACGTGCCTCCACAGCTTTTTCCAACTCCCGGTTTTGACGATCCAGGGCAATGGTCAGGCGTTCCACATCCACGTAAGCGAATGCAAGTTTCCGGGACATCACATATGCATAGGAAAAAAATAGAACAAACAATCCATAAGGTAATAAATAGGCCGATTGAACCAACTTATTGAAATAGAGCATATCATTAATCAAAACCAAATAAAAGAATAAATAGCCCAATAAGAAGACGGCAGAATAAGTCCTCTTTTTAGAGGCAGCGATAATTAATCCATATAAGATATAAGATCCCGAAAAAAGAATGATATACTGAAAAATAGCCGGACTATATGTAAACCATTCAGGTGGTAGGATCAGGTAGGTCAATCCGAATAATGCCGACACCCAAGTGATGACCAGCAATACCTTCCTGGAGTATATATCCTGATAAAAAGAATGCATAAAAGCGATAACAGCAGGTGTTAACAACGTAAACGCCAAATACTCAATCCGGATCGCCACCTGCCAGGACATAAAAGGGAATAAATCCAGGAAAACCTTTTCACCGGTAGTCGTCACACGTAACACTGTAAATAAACAAACCAGGCTAAAGAAGACCACCGCATCATCCCGACGGCCAAACAAATAGGAACCGGCAAAGTAAATAATCAGGATGAACAATACCCCTATCATAAACATGGCCAATCCGTGCTTGTAAAGCTTGTACCTCTGCACCTGTTCACCACGCCCAAAAATCATCACGTCTTCCGGTCCCCCTTTTCGATGGTGAAAATTGGCCACCTGCATCACCAGCTCAATACGCCGGTTTTCGGAATTAAAATAGACTTCTTTGCGGCGCCATTCAGGAATGGTTTCCGCTTTCGTGCGTGCCACCTTACCCACAGCCACCCGCTTGCCATTGACCCACATCTGATAGGCACAATTAATCTCCCCGATCTTTAACCCATACCAGCCATCCTCAGGGACTTCAATAATTACCCGGTAAGTGGCATATCCTTTACTTCCCAATCGTTCACCATTAATAGTCGTACCATTCCACAAAGAGGGCACCTTTGCATAGTGTGTTGCATAGGGCCGGCCGGCTTTAATAAAGTCAGCAGGTGTTAATAATTGATTCCAGTAAAATTCAAACTCTCCCTGCACAAACAGCAAGCCATTTTCATCCAGATCCGTTTCACTAATGATCCAGTTCCCCTTTGATGCCAACGGTCCCTGATGACCGATGGCCTTACCATTGGTGAAACCCAGATAATACGTCAGCAAAGCTGCCAACACAATAAATAACAGGTAAATGAAAAAAGATATGTTTTTAGCCAGTGATATTCTTTTAATAAAACTGGTAAGAAATGAAATCATTCGTTAGTTTTTGATTTTAATTTGGAGCATAAGTTTACAAAAATTTTCACGATCACAAGCTGTCACCGTATTATCCACAGCCTCTAACCAGGGACCAAAAGCCACTTCATTTTGGCGCAGGATTTGACCGAGAATCACTCTAATGCGCGAGATCTCATAGACATCCACATTCTCCAAATTCTGAAATAATTGATTCATCGTCCTAACATTTTTTCGGCTGTTGCAGATAGCCCTTGCACTTGTTTCAATCCTTTGCACGTTTACAGAGGCCCCCTGTTCATCACTGTCAGGTATTGCCGAACAAGTTTCCGAATCATCCCTTCTAACTGTTACCGGTAAAGTATACCAGAACGAAGCCCCGCCAACTTGGCTATTTTCCACACCTATGTGACCTCCATGAGCCTGAACAACCAGTTTACAAAAGGCCAAACCCAGCCCGGTTGATGAGTAATGACCTGTATGCCGTTCACTTCCTTTATAAAGCTCAAAAATCATCTCCTTATCCAGGTCCGACACACCAGGCCCCTCATCCTTTACAGATATTTTTAGCATGTTTTTTTCAGTATGTGCCACTTCAATATCAATTTGACCATTCACAGGGGAATAGCTAATGGCATTCCCGATCAAATTCGTCATGACCCGATAAATTAATTCTGCATCAACTTCCACCCAAAGTTGTTCCGGACATTGCAATTCGATGGTAATCTGTTGTTGTTGGGCACTGAACTCATGATCTTTAAAAGATTCGCGGATAACATCCGATAAACATACTTTTGAGCGCTTAAGTTGTAGTTGAGTGGATTCGTATTTATTCACATCCAGAATATTCATCACCATGTTCAACATTCGTCGTCCCGAATCTTCTATGATCTTATCTTTATCCCCGACATCTAAATGTACCATGTTAATGATGGCATTCAAAGGATTTTTTAAGTCATGCACGATCATTCCCGATAAATCTGTCTTGAATTGCGACACCTTGTGTAACTCCTTATTCACCGCTTCTAATTCCACAGCCTTCTGCTCCACTTCCTGGTGTTTATTTGCCAATAAGAGATTGGCTTTTTGAATAAGGTGTTTCCGCTTTTGAAGGCTATATAAAAAATAGATTAACGCCAAAAGGGCCCCACACAATATCAATCCAATGATCAATTGATACCTGATTGTACTTTTATTCAAGTCATTTTGCCGCCTTAAAAGTTCATTTTCCTTCTCCTTTTGATCGGTCTGATATTTAATTTCCAGATTAGCGATTTGTCGGCTGCTTTCTTCATTAAACAGTTTCTCTTTCACCTCGCTATATTTCTCCAGGCAGGCTATTTCTAACCACGGTTCACCTATTGCTTTATAGCACTTAAATAAACCCTGGTAAATACGAATTTGCTCTTTAGCAGAATGAATAGATACAGCTATTTTCTCGGCCTTGCGAAAAGTAAGAATGGCTTTATCATACTGATTTTGCAGTTGATAAAGGTTCCCCATATTGGTTAATGTATGAGCAATACCAGCCTGGAGACCAATCTCCTGTTTAAGCTTTAAAGATTTCTGAAAGTAGTGTAAGGCCAAATCGTAATGCCCCTTATTCTTATGAATGATACCAATATTGTTCAAACTGATAGCAATGCCCCGCTGGTCATTTAATTCCTCCTTAATCTTTAGCGAGCGGTTATAATAGTCCAAACTCTTATCATATTCACGGAGGCCTTCATACACCAGGCCGATATTATGTAAGGGCCAGGCTTCTCTTTTACGCCATCCCTGCTGTTGATTAATTTCCAGCGATTGAGTCAGGTATTCAATGGCTAAGTCCGGTTGATTTAATGTTTCGTAAAGCAAACCAATATTATTCAACACCTTTGATTTCCCCAGTAAATTATTTTGCTTTTCACAGATCCGCAGGGCTGCCTGGTAATATTGAAGTGCCCCCACCAGATCGCCACTTTTTTTCAGGACCATGGCTAAATTGTTGTTGACCATGATTACTAACTCCGGATCAGTAACCGTTGCCGGACTGCTCAGTACTTTTTTAAGATTTTCCTGCGCACTCAGAAGATTGCCTTTCCGGTACTCTGCCAGGCCAATACTATTTTGCACCTTTCCTAATTCAATGGGTAGGCTTAAGCGCTCAAAAGTTTCCCTGGCCAGATGGTAATAGTGCAATGCGGAGTCCAACTCATTCCGACGTCCTAAAACAATACCGTAACCAAAGCGAGCCTTTGCCATTCCTTTGGTATAGTTTAAGCTATCAGCTAATCCCATGGCCTTTAAAAATGCCGATTCAGCTTCACGAATGTTTTTATTCCTCAGCTGGTAGCCTAATTCAAAATACAGATCCGCCTGTACATTTTGATCACGTGTGTTATCTATCACCTTCAGCAAACTATCTTTAACAGACTGGCTATTGACTGGTGACAGCTGCATCAGGCCGACACACACTAATAATCCTGCTTTGATAAATATACTGAAGGGCTTGTGCATGGTTACTAATTTGAATCCCAAAAGTATTAAACAAGACCCATAAAACGAAATGATAAGCCGGATGATCATCTAAAAATAACTCCTCCGATGCGCTAATGCCTGAATTATTTGCTGTCCTGCCACATCATTTCATTGGCTTTCATGCATTTTACATTTTCCGATACGCCTATCAGTTTTTCCTTCGTCAAAACGATGTTAGTGACCTCCACGACGACCTTTTTCTACTCAAAAACACCCTTAGCATGCTCCACGACAACCATAGTACCCTCTGCGACGGCGTTAGCACCCTCAACGACGAGCATTTTCTGCACAAAAACACCTTTAGCCACCTCAAAAACGGCTTTTGATAGCTCATCGACGCCGTATCTGTTAAAACAAAATAATAAAAAGTGGTGAAAATTACCGTCAAACCAAAACATCATAATCCGATCATTCTATATTCATATGATTTTCAACCCCTCAAGTGAGTAATATGCTGAATTCACAGCATTCACCCCAATGACGCATTCACATATTATTTGATTAATGCTTACTTTTGCAAAAAACAGGAGATTATGAGAAGCGAAAAAGATACGATTTGCGCCATATCAACAGCCCAGGGCATGGGAGCCATTGCTGTTATCCGGTTATCCGGCGAAGCAGCCATCGCTGTATGTGAGAAAATATTTCGCCCGGCCAAATCGGGCAAGCAACTCGCCAATCAAAAAGCCAATACCATTCATTTCGGTTCCATCTACGACGGAGAAAAAGATATTGATGAAGTATTGGTGAGTCTTTTCAAGGCACCTCACTCCTTTACCGGTGAAGACATCATTGAGATTGCCTGTCATGGCGCCCCCTATATCCAACAGCAAGTATTACAATTACTGATTCGTCATGGTGCACGCTTAGCGACAGCCGGTGAATTCACCCAACGCGCTTTTCTGAATGGTAAGATGGACTTGTCACAAGCCGAAGCGGTAGCCGATTTGATCGCCTCCCGCTCTGAAGCAGCCCGTCGGGTAGCCTTGCAACAGATGCGGGGAGGATTCTCCAATGAATTGATCAACCTGCGCACCCAACTCCTTAACTTCATCACCCTCATCGAACTGGAATTGGACTTTAGTGAGGAAGATGTGGAATTTGCCGACCGATCGGAACTCACCAAACTGGTGACCAACATAGAAAGCTTATTGCGCAAACTCGTCAACTCCTTCTCCCTGGGTAACGCCATTAAAAACGGCATCCCGGTGGCCATTGTGGGCCATACCAATGCCGGTAAATCAACCCTATTAAACACTTTGCTGCAGGAAGATAAAGCCATCGTTTCCGATATTCACGGCACCACCCGTGATGTGATTGAAGACACCATTAACATCGAAGGGATCACTTTCCGTTTTATTGACACAGCGGGCATCCGTACCACAAAAGATAAAATCGAAAGTCTGGGCATAGAGCGCACCTATTCCAAAATTACCAATGCCACGATTGTTGTCCTGATGCTGGATGTGAACGACCCGGATGAGAAGATCCATGAAGCCATAACCGATGTAAAAAATCGGCTGGATACTGATCACCAGCAACTAATCGTTGTCATCAACAAAACAGACCTGTTACCAGAGGAAGGCGTCAATGCCCGTTTTAACAAAGCAGAATTCCGCGAGCTAACCGGTACCGATGCCATTATCCCCATCTCCGCCAAACACAGTACCAATGTCGATGCCCTCTCGTCCGAACTACTCAAAACAGTGAACCTTGCCGCCATCGATAACGACGAAGTGATCGTCACCAATGTGCGCCATTATGAAGCCCTGCAACAATCGCACGAAGCCATTCTACGCGTGGTGAACGGATTGGAAACGGGTATCTCAGGTGATTTCCTCTCGCAGGATATCCGGGAGGTATTGCATTACCTGGGCGAGATTACGGGGGCCATTAACACAGACGAGGTGCTGGGTAATATCTTTAAGAATTTCTGTATCGGAAAGTAATGCACAAAGCAATGACCATACAAGCATTAATCAAACAGATACCCACTAAAATATTACAACGCGGACAAAATTATTTCGACAATGGAAATATTTTGCGACTCGATCAGGGTAGAAATGGTACCTGGCATGCAGAAGTTGAAGGCAACTACGGTAATTATGAAGTAGAGATTACAGCAGATAATAGCAGAGAATCAGCTGATTATTATTGTGATTGCCCCTATGATGGTGCCATTTGTAAGCATATTGCTGCTGTTGCCTTAGCTATAAATGAGGAAAATACCATAACTATTTCATCAGATAGTGAAGACCCGAATGTAGAAAGTTGGGAACAATTAATAAAGGATGCCAAGCCAACAGATTTAAGAAATTTTATGCTTGACTACGGGGTGACGAATCAGGACTTCAGGCATCAAATCAAGCTTGCCTTTTCAAAACCTGTTTCGGTACAGAATGCTGATAATATACCCTACTATCAGGGTCAGATAAACGGCATATTTGATAATTACGATGACCAGGGTTTTATTGATTATCGTAGCGGTCGTAATGCCATGAACGATGTGAGCCAATTTCAAATAAAGGCTGATGATTATTATTCAAATGGTAATCTGAACGAAGCTTTTTGCATTTCGGCTGCCATTGCAATGGAGGGCGTAAAAGCCATTCAATACATGGATGATTCATCGGGCGAATGCGGTGGAGCAATCTATGAAGCATTCCAGGTTATTGAAAATATACTCAACCAAGAAGTACCAACAGCGTTAAAGGAACGGATTTTTGATTGGCTTTATGAGCAGGCGCAAAATGCTGATTACAGAAATTATGGCGTTGGAGATAGCTTGGAACCATTATTTTTTGAAACAGCTGCATCTTTAAAGCAAATGGATATTGCCTATGAATTCATAGATGCTAAAATAGTTGAGCTGGATAAGGAAGAGGGCTGGAGCAAAAAGTATTATTTGCAAACTTACCTGGGTCAAAAAATAAACTTGTTACAATCAGAAGGCCGCACAGCTGAAGCTGACAACATCATTGACACGTATCTGCATTTTGAGAAATTCAGACAAATAAGGGTAAAACAGGCGTTATCTGCAAACAAGTCGGAAAAAGCAGAAAAACTTATGCTTGATGGCATAAAAGCAGCACAACAAGATAATGCTCCCGGTATAGTTCATCAATGGAAAGACCAATTGCTTGAATTATACAGGCAACAAAAAGAAGCCATTAAATACAATAAACTGGCAAGGGAACTCTTTGTTGAAAATACATCGGACATTAAGTATTTTAAATTTTATAAGCAGACCAGCCCGACAGATGGATGGGTGGCTAACAGAAATAAGCTAATTGCTGAATTGAAAAATAAAAAACGAGGGTATTACAGCGGAATATCCTTAGATGAGTTAGCAAATATTTATATTGAAGAACAAATGATTGATGAACTCTTTGCAATCGTCAGTTCTTCGAATAGTATTCAGACCATTATTAAATATACGACTCACCTGAAATCGAAATATCCTGCCGAATTATTGGAGTATTATAAAGCAGCCATTGAAATACAAGCAGAACAAACTGGTCGTAATGTATATGTTTCCCTGGTACAGTACTTAAAACAAATGGCCAGGCTTAAAGGCGGATTACCTGCCGCAAAAGCCTTAAAAGATTCATTACTTCACCGGTACAAAAACCGTCCGGCCATGAAGGAGGAGTTTAAAAAATTGAATTGGGATTAATACTAAGGTAAGATTGATACCTGTGATGTTTTTATGGAATGGTATGATCAATCAGCTTGTTCAACTCAATGAAAAGCCTGAAAGGCTTATTTGCCTTTTCCCAAGGCAGCGCCTTGGGGCTATAAATCCTTGTCAATTCATTCACATCAAAAATCGCCATTCATAAATCATCTCAACCTCCTACTTGTGGCTTCAATCAATAATTGATTTAGAGCTCTATTCAACCATAAGACACTTTTGCCTGACTTTGTGGCGCTTTTAAGACCTCTGAACCATTCTGCATTACTTTCATCTGCCATTGTGTCAATCTTATAGGGCTCTGCAGGGCCTTGAAAGCATTTTGCAGTGCACCATAGTGATTTTGTGGTGCCTGCAGATGTTTATGCAATGGATTTTAGACCCATTGTCTTCCTTTTATCCCAAAGATTAGTACTGGTAATACTTTATACATTGAGGGTTAGAAAATTGAACCCTTTGGGATTCATTAAATACTTAACATTTACCACGAGTTTCATTCGGGTCTTTTAAAATCAAACCACAACTTGGTTAAAGGTTAAGTGCGGTTGCCCAGTAAACAAATCTTCTGGTTTTGAAAATCGAAAGGTCCTATGCAAATGGATAATAAAGTAGATACTCCCATTCAGGCGGCAAACGTGTTGAAATTCCACTATCAATTAGCGTTATTATGTCAAAACAAATACTTATTTTCGACAGCGAAAAGACAAAACTCAGCACAATGAACAAGGAAGAGCTTTCTGAACGAGACATCTGCACTAAATATATCAATCCAGCCATACAAAATGCCGGGTGGGATATGGTTAAACAGGTTCGTGAAGAAGTGTCTTTTACCGATGGACGAATCATTGTGCAAGGTAAGATGCATACCAGGGGAAAGCGTAAAAGAGCGGATTACATTTTATACTTAAAACCCAATATGCCCATTGCCATTATTGAGGCGAAGGACAATAAGCATGCCGTTGGTGATGGCATGCAACAAGCATTGGAGTATTCCGAAATTCTGCAAATACCGTTTATCTTCACGTCTAACGGTGATTCCTTTATCTTTCATGACAAGACTGCTACGAATGGTCAGTTGGAAACAGAGATAAGCTTAAGCGACTTCCCGACTCCTGCTGAACTTCGACAAAAATACCACCAATATAAAGGCATTGAAACAGAAGAAGAAGCTCGAATTGTTGAACAAGACTATTATGTAGATGACAGTGGTATGTCGCCACGTTACTACCAGCAAAATGCCATTAACCGCACAATTGAAGCGGTCGCCAAAGGACAACAAAAGATAATACTGGTGATGGCTACCGGTACCGGAAAAACATACACGGCTTTTAATATCATCTGGCGTTTGTGGAAAGCAGGTGTAAAAAAGCGAATCCTATTCCTGGCCGATCGTAATGCCCTATTAACCCAAACGAAGAACGGTGACTTCTCCCCTTTTGGTAATGACATCATGCACATTATTAAAAACCGGAAGATTGACAAGTCCTATCAGGTATACTACGCCCTTTATCAAGGCCTGACAGGTAACGAAGAATGGCAGAATGCCTACAAAGCTTTCAGTCCTGATTTCTTTGACCTGATCATTATTGACGAGTGCCACCGTGGTAGTGCATCAGAAGCATCCGCCTGGCGCGAGGTACTGGATTACTTCGATTCAGCCACTCAAATAGGGTTAACAGCTACTCCAAAAGAAACAAAGGATGTGTCGAACATGGCCTATTTTGGGGAGCCTGTTTATACATACTCACTAAAACAAGGCATTGAAGATGGTTTCTTAGCACCCTATAAAGTGGTACGGATATCTACCACCATTGATGAAGGTTGGCGCCCCACATCCGGATTAAAAGATAAATACGGCAATGAGATAACCGACCGTATATACAATTTAAAGGACTACGACCGGAAACTAGCTATTGATGAGCGCACACAATTAGTCGCACAAAAAATAACGGAATACCTCAAAGCAACAGATCGATTTTCAAAAACCATTGTCTTCTGTATTGACATTGACCATGCTAACCGCATGCGTAAGGCTTTAATCAATGAAAATGCGGATCTGGTGAGCCAATACCCCAACTATGTGGTTAAGATCACGGGTGACGATGAAGTGGGCAAACGAGAGTTAGATAATTTTACGGATGTGGAAGAACGCATTCCGGTGATTGCCACTACCTCCAAGATGCTCACCACCGGTATAGATACCAAGATGGTAAAAGTGGTGGTGCTGGAAGCGAATATTGGCTCCATGACGGAGTTTAAACAGATCATCGGACGAGGTACGCGTATCCGTGAGAAGGATGGTAAGGTATTCTTTTCTATTATGGATTTCCGGCAAGCCACAAACCTGTTTGCTGATCCGGACTTTGACGGTGATCCGGTACAGATTTATGAACCCGGCTCAGAAGATCCGGTCACACCTCCCGAAGATGAGTCAGGCGATGAAATAGTGGATACATTTATACCGGGAGAAGATGAGGAATCACCGGATATTAACATCGATGAGGAACACAAAGAGCCAAAGAAATTCTATGTGAAGGATATTAAAGTGCATGTGGCACATGAGCGTGTACAATATTATGGCAAAGATGGTAAACTCATCACTGAATCATTAAAAGATTATACCCGAAGTAATATCAGTAAAGAATACAGTTCCTTAGATGCCTTCATTCAGAGATGGAACCAAGCTGACAAAAAAGAAGTCCTCATGACAGAATTGGCTGAACAAGGCATATTGATAGAGGCTTTGCGCGAAGAAGTTGGCAAAGATATGGATGCCTTTGACCTGGTCTGTCACGTGGCGTTTGATCAGCCGGCATTAACGCGGAAAGAACGTGCCAACAATGTGCGGAAGCGCAATTACTTTGGTAAATACAGTGATACCGCACAAGAAGTATTGAGCAAACTACTGGATAAATACGAGTATGAAGGCATTACATCCATTCAAAATGGCGCCATCCTTAAAGTACAACCGCTCTCCTCTATAGGATCTCCAATAGAACTGGTGAGGGCTTTTGGTAAAAGAACTGATTTTGAACAAGCAGTAAAAGAGTTAGAGAACGAAATATATAGTATTGCCTAGCCTGCAAAACCCAATGAATTGAAAGGACGATAAAATTTAGTGCCCTACAACGGTAATTTGGGATATATTTGCATCTTTTAGAAAACAAACATAATAAATGAGTACAATCACAACTAACATAAAGGGTATCCGCGATATTATGCGTAAGGATACAGGGGTAGATGGCGATGCACAGCGCATATCGCAGATGGTGTGGATGCTTTTTATGAAGATATTTGCAGACAAGGAAGAGGAGTGGGAAATTACCATTGATAACTATAAAAGCCCCTTACCGGAAGCCTTAAAATGGCAAACATGGGCAGCTGACGAGGAAGGACAAACCGGTGAGCAACTGATGAATTTCATCAACAACGACCTGTTTCCGGCTTTAAAAGACCTGGACATCACCATTAGCCCGCAAGCCAAGATTATACGTGCGGTGTTTGAGGACACCTACAACTACATGAAAAACGGAACGCTGTTCCGCCAGGTGATTAACCAGATTAACCGCATTGATTTTAACAGTTCGAAAGACCGGCACCTGTTTAACGATTTGTACGAAACCATTCTAAAGGAATTGCAAAGTGCCGGTTCATCGGGTGAGTATTATACCCCACGGGCCGTCACCCAGTTTATGGTGGATATTACCAATCCACAGTTGGGCGAGAGCGTGCTCGACCCGGCCTGTGGCACCGGTGGTTTTTTAACCTGCTCCATAGACCATAAAAAGAAACTGGTACAAAACGATAAGGACGAAGCTGCTTTACAGGCCACCATTCGCGGAATAGAAAAGAAACCACTACCCCACCTCTTGTGTACCACCAACCTGATGTTGCACGGTTTTGATGTGCCGGCGGTACGCCGGGATAATTTACTCAGTAAGCCTTATTCTGATTGGGGTAGCAGCGACAAGGTGGATATTGTGTTAACCAATCCACCTTTTGGGGGTGTGGAAGAAGATGGTACCGAAACCAACTTCCCTCAGAAATTCCGTACCAAGGAAACGGCCGACCTGTTTCTGGCTTTGATTATCCGCTTATTGAAAGATGGTGGCCGCTGTGCAGTGGTTTTGCCCGATGGCACCCTCTTTGGCGAAGGTGTAAAAACCCGTATCAAAGAAGAATTATTGGAAAGATGTAACCTACACACCATCGTACGTTTACCCAACGGCGTATTTAACCCCTACACAGGTATTAAAACCAATCTCTTGTTTTTTGAGAAAGGCACACCCACCAAGGATATCTGGTACTTTGAGCACCCCTACCCGACAGGCGTAAAAAGCTACAACAAGGGGAAACCCATAAACATTAAGGAGTTTGATTTAGAAAAAGCCTGGTGGAATAAGCGTGAAGATGAGGCTTACACTCAATATGCCTGGAAGGTCAATGCCGAGGAGATTAAAACCCGCAACTTTAATCTGGACATAAAAAACCCACACCAGGAAGCCGATGATTTGGCCAGCCCGGAAGAGATACTGGTACAGTACCGGGAAACGGAAACCAAAATCAAGACCATACAGGATGAGATTGTAAAAGTTTTGAACGAGGCCTTAAAATAAATCAACGCTGTGACTGACAAATACCAAAATAAATACCGCATTGCATCGGCCCGCCATCCCAGGTGGGACTACGGATGGAATGCGGCCTATTTTGTAACCATATGCACAAAAAACAGGGTGTTTTATTTTGGGGATGTGGTGGATGGTAAAACGCAATTGTCGGACATTGGTCTGTTGGCACATCGTTTTTGGAACGAAATACCCAACCATTTTTCGTATGTGCAATTGGGGGCATGGGTGATCATGCCCAACCACATGCATGGCATCATCATTATCAACAAACCGGATGATGGGCGTAACGTTGGCAACGGGCAATCCGGGGACGGACGTGACGTAGAGACGCCCAAATTGGGCGTCTCTACACAAACCGCCGCGGCATCACAAAAATGGAAACCCAGGACATTGGGGGTTATGATCAATCAATATAAACGGGCGGTGACCATCCATGCCAGAAAAAACGATTTGGTTTTTACCTGGCAACCCCGATTCCATGACCACATTATACGTGACGAAAACGAATACCAACGAATTGAAAATTATATCATTCATAATCCATTGAATTGGAACAATGATAAATTCTATGAATGATGATCCTCATTCGATAACAGGAAAGGAAGAATGCAACTACTAAAATATTTTAAAGAACTCACCCTGCACCCTAAAAATGCAAACGAGTTAAAAGACTTAATATTACAATTGGCTGTTCAAGGCAAACTAACAGCTAAGTGGCGGGAGGAAAATCCTAATGTGGAACCTGCTTCTCTTTTATTGGAGAAAATAATGGCCGAAAAAGTCTGCCTAATCAAAGATAAGAAGATTAAGGGAAGTAATAAACTACATCAAAAGGCAAAAAAAACTCCATCATTTGAAATACCGGCATCATGGGAACATAGAAGATTTTGGGATGTTATTTGGTGTTTCAGAGGACATAATCCACCCAAAAGTGTATTTATAGATGAACCACGAGAGGGTTATGTCAGATTTGTTCAGATAACAGATTTTAAAACTAACACAAGAGCAGTTTATGTTCCTGAATCCTACAAACTGAAAAGAGTTTATAAAGGTGAAATTCTCATGGCAGCTTATAGACATATAGGTAAGTTGTCTAGGGAAATGGAAGGTGCGTTTAATGTTGCTTTATGCAAGGTTAATTGCATTGAGCCATTTGACATTGATTTCTTGGAATTGTTAATAGGAACACCAATCGTAAAAGGTGAATTACTAGCAGAATCTGAAAGAGGTCACATACCTTCTATGCATTCAGATCATTTATTGTCTTTATGGATCCCTGTCCCCCCCCTAGCCGAACAAAAAGTCATCGTCACCATCGTGAACCAACTCTTCGCCGAAGTAGAGCAATTAGAAGCACTCACCAAAGAACGCATACAGCTCAAAGAAGACTTTGCCACGGCTGCCTTAAAGCAATTAAGCACTACCAAATCAGAAGCCATTAATGGTGAGTGGGCCTTCTTACAGGCGCATTTTGCTACCTTCTTTACGGAAAAGCCCAACATCAAAAAACTGCGGGAGAGTATTCTGCAACTGGCGGTGCAAGGTAAGCTTACGTATCATTGGCGCACCCTTCGACAGGCTCAGGGGGCCAAGGATGAAGATGCTTCTGTTTTATTGGAGAAGATAAAAGCAGAAAAAGAGCAGTTGGTTAAGGAGAAGAAGATTAAAAAATCGAGATCTACAGATACTATAATTGAAGACAATTGTGTTTGGCGTAAACCAGATATATGGGAAGAAATTGAGCTACAAGATATCTTTAAATTCATAGACTATAGAGGAAAAACACCAACAAAATCAGATTCTGGAAAAAGACTTATTACAGCTAAAAATATTAGAATGGGATTTATCAAAAATGATCCTATTGAATTTGTCACCGATGATTTTTATAAAAATTGGATGGTTAGAGGATTTCCAAAAAATGGAGATATTTTATTTGTAACAGAAGGACATACAATGGGGTTTATTGCTCAAATTGATTTAAAGTATGAATTCGCATTGGCTCAAAGAACAATTTGTTTCCAATCTTACCTAGAGATGGATTTAACCTTTTATTATTATGCTCTAATGTCTACTCAATTTCAGCAAATAGTTAGAGATAATCAAACAGGCTCTGCTGCAGGTGGAATAAAAGCAAGTAAATTGAAAAGGATTCCAATTCCCCTACCTCCTATCACAGAACAACAAGCCATTGTCGAAAAAGTAAACGCATTAATGACCTTATGTGATCAATTGGAGCAAGAGAAAGAGCAAGGACAGCAGCAGGCGGCCGATTTGATGCGGAGTTGTTTGCGGGAGGTGGTGTGCTGATACCTCACTAATTAAATAATCTTAATCCCTTAAATACATACATGAACACCTTACAAACAAGCACAAGCGGTTATGCTTTAGACCGGTTTAAATTACTGGCCGCTGCCCTGTTTCTAACCATAGGCACGGTATGCAGTAATGCACAATTTTTAGAACCTTCCTTCTCATTTGGTTATGGCAGTTTCGCCATGGGCGACCTCAAGCGGTTTCAGGATAATATTATTGAACAAGTACCTTTTCCGGTACGCATTACCGATAATTTCCCCATGCATGTCACCTACGAGGCAAGTATCATGGTACCTTTTGCCCAGGGGAGACACAAGGTGGGCCTTTCGTTTGGGAGTATGTCAACGGGTAGCCGTGCCAATGTCAGTGATTATTCCGGTTCGTATACCATCGACCACTTGGTGAAAGGCACCAAAATAAGTACCAACTATGAAGTACTGATGCTTAAATTCTCGGTATTCGAATTGGCCTTTAATGGTAACCTTAGTTATCTGAAAACCACTTATCAATTGCAGGAGGATTTTGTACTGGGCGATCAACAACGCCAGGAAGAAGTAGTTGATTTAGCTGCCAGCGGCTTTTGCATCGAACCACGTTTTAAATTATCAATACCCATTAAACGCTTGGTTTTTTCTCTGCAGGCCGGTTACATGATTGATGCCTCCTCTCCCTTACATTTAAAAGATGATAAGGATGCTGAATTACAACTCGACGATGAATCTATTGGGGCTGATTTTAGTGGCATCAGACTGAATACGGTTATTGCATTTCGAATCGGATAATTTAAAGGAACTATGAATCATCAATTATACAGGTTACTCGGCTTACTCATCCTGGTTTTATCTTTGGGCGCCTGCGACTATGAACCGGAAGGCATTTATGAGCTTGAAACAGCCGAACCATCATTGCCCCATAACATGCTCGATGGCTTTAGCTTTAACAATACCGTGATAAATGACACAGTGTATGTACATTTCTACGACCTGCGCTTTTATTATACATGCCCCGATGATGATCGTGAGCTATTAGGCGCCAGTTACGCCATCAACGGCGGACCGCAAACAAAGGTTGATCATCCCTATAGCTCTCAGTTTGAAATCAGCTTGTACCAGTTGCAAAGTGGTATTAACACCATTACGGTTGAGTTACTGTTTAATTCAGGTACCGGCAGCCTGGCCGATCAGGTTCGGGCAGAGTATATCACCACACAAAAAGATATCAGCGTATATAAAGTATCCTCATACTCCAATGCTGCCGCATCTTTAAAATCATCTGTTGTGGATGGTGCCTTAAAACTGGAATGGTCACCTTACGAATACCCGGATTATGATTTTGATTACTACGAAATTTTAAACCATGCCCACATCGATGATGTGAATCAAAGCACCTACATCTGTAATTATTACTACGAGTCGCTGAACCTCGAGTATGAATTAAACATTTATGCCGGCAACAGGGTGGTTGGCACCAATGCCGTGAGAGTCAATCACCCGTTACCACAACTCCACTATGAAGAACGTGCAAATGGCTTTTACTTTTATTGGAACAAATCAAAGTTCTATAAAGCAGATTTCAAATACGTTGTTGGAGGCGGGTATTATAATGTCTGGTTTGAATCATCCAACAAAAACGACACCACGTTTATGCTAACTGATGTTCCTTTCGGTAGAAGTCTTGATTTCAACTTAGTGTTCTTACCAACTATCACCGAGTATAACTACCGTTACGAGGGCTCCATGATTACTGAGCTGGCCGCAGGTCAACCAGTCCCGGTGGAATTATACAACACCAACCGGCTTATGGATAAAAAGACCGGACAGGTTGTTATTTATAGCGGCAACCATCACACAGTGTACAACGAAATACAAAACAGCATTGTTAAAGAAGCCTACACCAGTGATTATCCGTCCTCTTCCAACTACGGAGCGCCCTGGGCTTCATCTCAGAATGGCGAATATATAGCCGGGCACTGTAATTCCCACCTGTTAAATTTGAACATTAACACCTTACAAACTGAAAGGTTGATTTCACTGGAGGAGATGAGGAAACTAACAGGATTAAGCTACCGGTATTATTTTAAGTGGTGCATACCCGATGATAACGGCCTGCTATATGTATGCCTGGTTGACAATACTTCTGGCCATATGAATTATGAGTTAATTCGCTACAATCCGGAAACAAACAGTGCGATCTTTCTAACATTAGATAATCATTGGTTATTAAATACCAGCCGGCCGCAAGTTTCAGGTAACGGAAAATACATCTACTTGCGGGATGCCTTGTTTGCGATTGATGATACACAATGCACCCCTGTTATTGAATCAACTGAAGTGCACTTTATCCCCAATAAGCAGGAAGCCATCTGTTTTGATTATTCCGGGACCAACGGTCAGCGGCAGGTTCGCTACCTGGATTTGAACACTCTAACCTTTGACGAACAGCGTACCTTAGAGTTTGATCAATTTCAATGCTACTCGTTGGATTTTAAATATGCAGTGGTTATGGTCAATGCCTCAGACCCCACACCGTCGTTGATTAACCTGGAAACAGGTGAGTTAGTGAAGCAGCTCGATAATATTACGGCAATTCATGATGTTTTCCTGTTGGCCAATGATTATCTATATGGCTACAGTGGCAGAAGGATGAGTTTAAAGGCAAATTAAGATCGATGATCAATGGAAACACGGCCTTACAAGTGAAGATAACCAGGGTGAATAGCCGAATTATAAGAATGAAGTGAAATAGAAACTCTTCCCTGTGATATACAAGTCCAAAGCTTTTTTAAGGGAAAAGCGAGGCGACCGATTTGATGCGAAGTTGCTTGCGGGAGGTCGTAGAAAATTAGAGAGACTATGGATGATAAAAGTAAACTGATTTCAAAAGCCCAAAAAATTGAGGAAGTGCTATGAGTAACAGACCACAAACCATACAAATATTCCTGCCTGACGGCTCGCCTTCCAGCATCAGAGAAGCTGAGATTACCAACCGTTTAGTGAAAGCCATATTATTCCCTCGCAGCAAAGTAAATGAAGTTGCCAAGCGCGATATGGTGCATTACACGGGTGTTTACTTTTTATTCGGCGATTCAGAAGAAGGTTTAAAGCCTATTGTGTACATCGGAGAAGGCGAAGATTGCTACAAACGTATTCAGGCACATAATCGCAATAAAGACTTTTGGACGCATTGCGTTATTATTACAACAAAGACGGATGAGTATACAAAAACAGATGGTAAATTCCTGGAACATTACTGCATTCAACAGGCCGAAAAGATAGGTAAATACAAACTCGATAATGATACCGGTTCTAAGAAGCCATCATTATCAGAAAGTCGTGAGTATGATTTGCTGGATAACTTTGAAACGCTCAAAATTCTACTGGCAACACTTGGCTATTCTTTGTTTGATGAAAAGAGGTCTGCAAAAAGCAAAAAAGAAATATTCTATTGCAAGGGAAAAGATGCATCAGCCACAGGCGAATTAACAGACGAAGGCTTTCTTGTACACAAAGATAGCACCTGTACAAAGCAAGAAACCAAAACTGCCGATTCATGGGTAATTGGTATGCGTGAACGTTTAAAAAATGATGGAATACTATCAGAGAATAATGGCGTGCTCGTTTTTCAAGATGATTATCTTTTCGGATCTCCAAGTGCTTCTGCTGCCGTAGTACTTGCCCGCAGAGCAAATGGCTGGAAGGAATGGAAAGATACGAGTGGCAAGACTTTGGATGAATTGAAGCGTAAATAAAGAGGAATACTGAAATGAAAATATTCAGTAGTAACAACAGAGCGATTGAGATTAACTCGATAGTAGATTGGCGAGGGCGTTGTGCGCCAAAAGGAAAAGACAAACAATGGAAAGAAAATCGCAGCGCCAAAGAAATGGCTAGGTTCTGGACGAATGAAAAGCATCAATTAGAGTTTAATTCCAACGCAACCTGGACTCAAACTAAAAAGGCAACAGGTATTGTATTAAGTTATTATGCTCACTTCACAAATCCAACGCACTGGGTAACATTTATGAAAGAGTATAAAGGGGATTGGTCAGTTTTTATTGATATTATATCACGCATTTTTATTGGTCTTGGCCTCTATCAAACCATCCAAGCCTTTAGGAAGTATGGGAGGTTTTAATAAGATTGTAAATGCAGTTCAAAGCCAATTAATCAAAAAATCATTATCGACCAACTACTGCATATTCCTTCAACCAGTTATTCAGATGAAGAAAAGGATCAAAAGGCCGTTACAGTCTATCAGCATATCTTCACTAATTATAGTGGTGGTGGGGTTAGTGCTTATGTGTTGTGAAAAATAAAAATACTAATAAATTACATAATAAAGATCATATACCTGGGATGTATTAAAGATACCGGTGTCCCCGAAAACGATTGGCAACACCGAACGTCAACAATTAATCCTTAATACATCGTACCGACACGCCAGTGTTCCCGCCAGCCAATTCCGATTGGATACTACCATAACCACTGCGTATATAATGAATATAACTATAGTATGCATTTCCACTCCTATCCCACCAGTAACCTGTCGCGCGAAGCGTAGTATAAAAACCATTTTTGTTCCTTTGTGCTCCGCCACGGGCACTAAATCCAAATTCATCTGTAGCCTCAGTATTGGGATCATACCAAAACTCATCGCCTTTTTCCTTCAGTTTACCACCTGCTACATCTTTACCTCCCAGAAACCCAATCAGGGTATCCCATTCGGAGCCTCTTGGCACATGCCAACCGGTGGGACAAAGTTTATAGGTTCTTACGGTATACCAATTATATATTGCACCATAAGGTTCTTTATATGCATCTTCACTATCTTTAAACCAACAATAGCCAGGTTGGTCAGTATTTTTCCAGGTCGACATGCTGGTAACATTTGCTATAGCAGTTCCATCGTTGAGCCTGGTCGTTTTTAAGTTTTCAGCCATCCAGACCTGATCACCAATAGTTACTGTTTTGTATACATTCCCATCAATATCCTCAACAGAACCTGTATTAATAATTTCCGGTTTCTCACCATAAAATATGACACTATCAATTTCTGATACCTCTTGTTTGTACATTACAACGCCGTTACGGTATACATACAGCGAATCCTGTGCTGATATTAATGTAGTGATAAAGGTTAGGCAAAGGGTCAGTTTATACATTAACTTCATTTTCGTCACTTTTTTTATTGTTTTATGAACTTCAACGTTTCTATTTTATCACAACTTTTCAAACGGCATATATACATCCCTTTCTGAAGTTCTGAAACATTGATGCAGTCTGGTGAGACTACAGATTGGTTTAATAATAGTTTCCCTTGTAAATTATATATTTCTATCGATATTTTACACTTATTAGGGAACTCCATTTTGATATAAAGACGATCAATAACCGGATTAGGATAAAGAACAGTTTGCAAGGAGGTTATATTCACTGATGTTAAGTCGCTTGTGGCTATATTGTTAAAATCTAATTTCTCAATGTTATCAAACGCAAATAAGCTGGAAGTCTCGTTTTTTATGTGAACAACCAGTTGGTTACTTGAAAAGGTTAGTTTTCTGATTTCGCTTGTTGAAAATGTAGAATTAGTTTCTGATGTCTCAGTAATTTTTAATATACTCTGCGCCTTAATCCCGCTGAATCCAATACAAAAAAGAAGGGCGGCACATATTTTAAACTGGTATTTAAGCATAATATAAAGATTATCGTGAAGTGTCATGGCTCCATTGAGTCCATATAATGTGCAACATAGTTATTTGCAAAAATATGAAACATTATTGGACTATCCGAATAACGTGTTCTTGTTTTGATAAATAATGGCTTTCCAAATAAAGTACCTGGTCAAACAAACTATTATTGATAGATCTGCAATGGGATTGAGAAATAATCGGTGAGAAAAATACGAATGTCGGCATGAAAAGTATTTTCCGGCAATTCGCAGCTTTTCGGAGTAGGTTTTCAACGATCGGATTCTAGACTGCTCCTGATTTTGTCTTCTATCCTTGTCCTCAATCTCCCTTGAAGAAATCCACCACTTACAGAAAACTCACTGACAATTAGATTTTGTATGCAGAGTTCATTGCTAGCTCGGGCAATAATCCAAAACTAAGCCGCGAATGAACTTTTGAAAGAAATCGCTTCAACTTATTATACAACCCTGGTATTCAACACACAGTATCCAGAACTACAAGCGTGCAATGTTTTGTTGATGGCACGATCAACGAACAAGTAACGCACCTTTCCACACCAATATCAATGGATTATGTCAACGATGGCTAATCCGTTTCGATATGTGCCACGCATTAAGGCGGGTTTGTGCCAGTGCATCCGGTTCAAATTATGGCAGGTTCAATCTGACAAACAATCTCAATTTTAGTAAAGGTGAAATAACCGGAGAAATTAATGCAGATGATACCTTGAAAAATATCGTTCGGAATGTTTTTACTTTCTGGATTAGGTTTTCAATATCCTTGGCAGCCTTCCCCTACACTTTCAAACTTAGAGAAGGTTAAGCAAAAACAATTTGGCGCTTCCGGGACTTCTCTATTCGCATGCAACTTATAATAATTGGCTTTCACAACCCAAGCAATCAGATCCAAAAATGATATAAGAAAACAAGCGCCTCAACTTATTATACAATCCTGAAATTCAACATACAGTATCCCTATCAACAAATGAAAAGTGTTTTGTTGATGGAACGAGCAATGAGCCTGCAATGTATGGTTGCAGGCACATACAACAACACTAAAACTTGCCGGAGATGATTAATAAAAACACTTGCTGCGTATTCCATTTAGTTGTTTTAAGTTTCAATTTCACTTATCACAGCTTTAAAGACTTTTTTATAGGCGCTTTTGGCAATAAATTTATACAACCAACCGGGAATCGTTTCAACAGGTTGAATTACCAGGTAATATTCCAATTGAATGGTATTATTTGGCAACAAAGATACTTTCCAATAGCCTCTGTTTTGTATGGGGGCGTTCTTATTATGAACTAAAACTTCGGGCGACTCCTCATTTAATTGCTTCCAATATTGAACGTAGCAAGTCGTGTCAGAAGATATTTCAACCCGATTAGTGAATTGAGCCATTTTAGGAGAAAACCCGGGCCTGAAATTAATTCCGGTATATACAATTGAATCCGGAATACTCATCATTACTTCAACCGATCGATAGCCCGGCATAAAATCCTGCAATTTTTCAAAATCATTAAAAAGGTCAACGAGCAGCTTAAAATCAAGTTGGCATTCTTTTACGGCATAGATCACGAAAGCATCCTCCTGCTTTTCAATATAGTATTCTTTGAAATAGGCATCATCAATTCTGGAATCTTCTTTAAACGTGGGCTTAGTCTGATAAAGCAATGCTAATTCCTGCCCTGCCAAAGAAGAACTTACGCAAAAACACCCGATGAGTAGTTGCCACCAAATCATAATTGCTTTATTCCGTTTATCTCTTTTTGACTTGCTTCGAGCCTGTGAATTGTGATAAAAGCTATTAAGAATCCTAACGAAACGATGAGAATCCCTCCATATATCCAACCTAAGTCTTCCACAACAATCAGTGCTTCTTTTAGGTATTGTGGCTTATATATACTAATGAGCGTTAATATTAGTGCGGCGAAAGAAAATATGAGGGTTAAATACTTTTCGGTATTTTGAGAATTCGTCTTCACATATAATCCGGCAATAATACCATATAAGAATAATAAAAAACCTAAGGCAAAAATACCGGGTATATCCGTATCATTCAGATTGAAATATGTAAATGACATTATTTTAGCAGGAAACCAAAGTGTACAAAGTAGAATCAACCAGATAATTAATGACCTGGTTCCAAGATAAATACTTTTTTTGGCAATGATGAGCAGTAAAAGTTGAATAAAGAATAAGCAGATAAAAACCGTACCAATTAAGTTTATAAAAGACTCATATTTATATAAAAAGGAGGAATCTCTTAACCAGGATTTAAATGACGTAAAACCTGTAACACCCGCTCCTTTATACCCCAACGATTGAAGCTTTTTAAAATACACCTCTTGTTTATCTACTGCAGTGCTATCCGTCATCGTACTCTTTTTATCAGTCGGTTTATCCCACTCCTGAAGCACAAAGTACAATTGAAACACTTCTGCTTTATCTAATTCAGAATTGAATGAAAACATATAGGGAGGTAAAGTGTGCTGCTTATCAGATGCATCATCTATTGTAACCAATAGACTCGCCAAACAACCCACCCATAAAAGTACTCTACGCAGCCTAACTATTCTGGTATCCTGTTCCTGTAAATTACTGCTTCTGCCGGGAAGAAACCGAAGGTTTGCATTTTTCTCTGATAAATGGACAATCCCAATACTTATACATGGCAATACGATCAGCATAAAGAGGTAAAAATTGGGTAAACCAATTAACATTTCATCGCCCATTTGTATCGTTTTTGTATTACTGTAAAGACATACCAGTATCAGAAATACTAAAACCATGACAAAAATAATCACAGGTAATACAACATACTTATTGCGAACGACATAACTACTCATACCTTCTTGTTAAAAGTTTCAATAAACACAAGTTACATCTACTTTTGGACATTGTCTTGTAAAAAACTGCCAAACTCATAAAAAAAAACTAATTCCAACATACTAACCATCTTTATCACACACATCGAGCGGACAATGTTATTTGATGGCATGAGCAACCAACCAAAACTTGCTAGATATGATTTCTTTTAAAAACACTTTTATCCATTAATACAACCCAGATTTTCAGCATACAGTACGCCGTACTACGAGCGTGCAATGTAAGGTTGCGGGTAACATCAACTCCCTGTTTTATTTGCCATAACAAAAGGATCAAGGCATGTGTGCTAGTACCGTGGTCAATATTTCCTTATCGTATTATGTAATCCATTTATTTCTGCCATGAAGGAGGATGAATCTCTGTAAATGTAAATTTCTGTATTGTTGTCGTAAGTTACTCTTTAACTATTTTAACCTGCTTCTTAAAGTCCTCTCCTTCAATCTCAACAATGTAAATCCCTGTCCTAAATGACGAAATATCAAAATTGTAGTTTTCATTCACCCATAAGCCATTTACTATATCAATTTTTAATACTTGTCCACGATAATCAATCAGTTTGATTGTATAATCATCGGGTAAATCAAGTGAAGTGGAGATATATAAAGCACCTTCGGTTGGATTGGGGTAAATATTCAGTTTTTTTCCACCTTCAACTTCAATTATATATGTTCCTAATTCAATTGTAAAATAATTATTACAGCGGTCAAAAACATGACTATCCGTTGTAGAAGTAATCTGCATCCAGTATTGAGAACTTACAGGTATGTCAGTCGGTATCGTCCATCTGTATATACCATCACTTGAAGTTGAAAAACTAATCGTTCTCACATGACTGGAGCCATTATATAAGTCTATTTTGACATTACTGCTAATATTATCTACCCAGGTTATATCATATCTAGAGCCACATTCCCAATCCTCGCCGCCATTGGGGGAAGTAATAACTAGTGAAGGTGCTTCTGATATTGTAAAGTAATCATTACAACGGTCAAAAACATGACTATCCGCTGTAGAAGTAATCTGCATCCAGTATTGTAAACTAACAGGTATGTCAGTCGGTATCGTCCATCTATATATACCATCATTCGAAGTTGAATAACTAATCGTTCTCACATGACTGGAGCCATTATATAAGTCTATTTTGACATTACTGCTAATATTATCTACCCAGGTTATATCATATGAAGAGCCCTTTTTCCAATTTTCACCACCATTAGGTGTGATAATCCTGATATCATCTTCACATATGGCAAAGTAATTATTACTATAATCATATATTTGACTATTTGATGTAGATGTGATCTTTATCCTGTATCTCGAACTCCTTGGCAAGTCTGTTGGTATTGTCCATCGAAATGAACCATCACTTGAAGTTGAAGAGCTAATAGTCCTAGCATGACTGGAACCATTATACAAATCAATCCTTACATTATCACTAAGATTATCTGTCCAAGTTATATTGAAGGAGTACCCCTTTTTCCATTCTTCGCCACCATTGGGTGAAGTAAGGTTTAAATATATTGGAAACATTGAAAAATGTAAATCATACCACCCTCTTCCTGATTCTGCCGTACTTACTCTAATATAATAAATTCCACCTCTTATACCCCTCACAATCTGCTCGTTATTTTCATAGGTTATACTTTGTCCAATCATATCTCCTGTAGAATCATATAAGTATAAATCAAAATCACCTGCCTCATTAAAAAATTCATCTAATTTAATGGTAGCATTGCAATACTCTGTGATCTGAAACTTATACCAATCATCCCCATCTGCCATTATTAATTGTTGTATGAAACCATTACCTATTCCTATATTATATGCCGCAGACTGTGAATCATTATTTTCGCAATCATCATCACTATATACATCTACTAAAATATCAGGAACTTGAATTGTTGAATACAAAATGGGGGTTATATAATACCTGAACTCAATATACAGCTCTTCCTTTCTATCCAATTCATTAACAAGCTTTGACGAAAAACCTTCATATTCATAAAAAATCCCGCTTACACCAGTTGATACATTTTTTGAATCTCTCCACAATTCAGTATCCGAAAAAAAGTCATTTTCTATCAATCTCACTCTATAAGATGTTAATGGTACAAATGAAGCTGTCGTACTTATTTCTACCTTAAACCTAACCTTTCCTGCTTCAACAATCTTATTCGAAACCCATAACTTTACTGTATAAGTATCACTTGTAATTATGCTGGGATTACTCCAATCTGGATAATTGGCAAAAAGTGTAATTTCATAAAGTGTAAACACCAATATAGCGAGCAATATCTTTTGAGTTCTCATTATCATCGTTTTAATGCTTAGCGCAATAATACTTTCATTCTCTACAGTTCATTTTTAACATTCCAACTCATTTATGGTTAACAGCATACTATCTTTTACAGCTCATATAGGCATGGCCATTTTTACGAGAAGCCTGCACATAAGTCTACACATAGTTAATACGATATATCCTTCGTCATACTAGATCATATCGAATTTCTTTAATATCATTTTATTCTTTGAATACAAATTACATCACTATCCTTCCACTCCCATACCCATTCATGGCTATTTTTAATAACCACAGGTTGATACCTAAAAGAGAACTATGTTATAAGGGAATACGTTAAAAAACTTACATTATACCTTTAAGAAGTATATTCAATTGGAAAGAAAATAATGAAACAACATATTTACTTCAGGAAAATAGGTCTGTTACTTGTCCGTTTCTTCCAAACTGGCTTTTGAGTATTGAAATTAATTCAGAAGACGAGCAACAACCGCATTTTTCCAGTATATGTTTACGGTGTATATCAACGGTATATTTACTCAAAAATAAAATGTCGGCAATTTGCTTACTTGTTTTACCATCGGCAACTAGTTTCAACACCTCTTTTTCTCGTTTAGTCAAATGCCAATTGTAGGGAATCTGAATGGATTGTGTACAGTGTAGGTAACGCTTAAGGGCATGCCTTAATTCCTCCACATCAATAGGTTTCACCAAATAATCAAATGCACCATTACGTATAGCCTTTATGGCATATTGACAGTGGGCTGATACAAAAATGAAAGTAGCAATACATCCATTATCCTTTAATTCCCTTATCACATCAAAGCCAGTCATCCGAGGCATTACAATATCTACAAAAACAAGATGGGGTTTTAACCTCGTAATTTCTTTCATACCTGCCTGAGGGCAGCTTTTTCGGCCAACTACCATAAAGCCGTTTTGCATTTTCAGCAGTTGCTCCAGGTAATCATTGTCTAAAATGGCATCGTCCAGCAAATAACATGTAATCGTTTCCATAAGCCCATAATTTCCAAATCTTTCACAATATCAATCTACCACAACTGATTACAATAGAGTCATAATCATTTATTTACTACAATCAACTTAGCTTCTTCACCTGTTGCTGTCAACCCAAAACTATCCTCTTTTTGACTGACTCAATATTAAAATTGATAAGCACCTTATTCATTTGCGTTTACCCTTGTCTTTAGCAAGTAGGTAAAAACATCACAACTTCCCTTGAAATGAGCGCGCTGTGTTAGGTTGTTGGTAAGCACTGCGACCGAAAATGGTTTTTTAGTAAAAACGCTTCTTTCAATAAATAATAACCTTAATTTTCTACCTACAAGATCCCACCCAACGAGCGTTCAATAATTTGCTGACGGTACGGGCAACATAGTCAATTAACATTAATCCAATCGGCAAGAATTTAATTTGTGCTATATCCTCATTTTCAACACACATGCACCGAGCAATGAGCGTGCAACATTTAGTTGATGGCGCGGAAAATTCACAACAATAGACCCTTTGTGCGCTACTATTGCAATTATTTGGCATTTTCTGCGCAGAAAAGATCCTTGTGGCCTATAACTACCCTTTCACAACAGCCAAAGGCTCCAACTTCACTTTCACCTTCACTAAATCAGTCTGATTAGCCATTACTGTATCAATATCCTTATAGGCACCAGCTGCTTCATCTAAATCTTTCCGGTGTCGAATGCCATGAATAATTCCTTTTTCATCCAGACGTTTAATCTCAGTATCTAAATCCAAATCTCGTTGGGCTTGTTTTCTCCCCATCACTCGACCGGCACCATGCGAACACGACTCAAAACTATCAGGATTTCCAAAGCCTTCAACAATGTATGATTTTGTTCCTTGTGATCCGGGAATAATACCAACTTCACCTAAGCGAGCTCTGGTTGCACCTTTACGATGGACCAACACATTTTCGTTAAAATGATTTTCCCAGGCAGCATAATTATGAGCAATATTAATAATCTCATCAAATTGCACCTCTCCTTTGAATACATTTTGAAATACGTGTTGTACACGCTCCATCATTAATCTGCGGTTTGCAAAGGCAAAATCTACACAGTAGTTCATCTCTTTCATATAAGCATGTGCTTCATCCGTTTCAATAGGTAAAAAAGCCAAATCATATGAAGCAGGTACTGAAGAGTGCCAACGTTCATTTAAGGCTTTCGCCTTTTGATTATAGAATTGGGCTACTTGATTACCAAGATTTCTGCTACCAGAATGAATCATCACCCATAAAAAACCATCCGACCCATGTTGAATTTCAATAAAGTGATTTCCTCCACCAAGAGAACCAACTTGATGTTGAGCTTTTATTATATGGCGTTCTACAATCTTTGGCAACACATCCACATCAGGCATGCATTTATCAGCTTGAGCCTCATTATGCCAATTGAATCCTACCGGTATCAATTTTCGTATTTGACTCATTATTTGCTTTAATGTATCAGAATCTGCATCCTCAATACTGGTTCGCATGGCGCACATACCACATCCTATATCCACACCCACAGCATTGGGAATAATCACCCCTTTAGTAGCTAAAACACCTCCAATAGGCATTCCATAACCGCAATGGGCATCCGGCATCAAGGCCATGTGTCTATGAACAAAAGGTAGGTTGGCCATGTTTTTTGCTTGACTTAATGCATTCTCTTCAATTTCATCCAGCCACATTTTAATAGGTCGGTTCTCTGATGATATAACTTGTTTCATTTTAGTATTTCTAATGATTAATAGTAGCGGCTTTAACATCAACTAAAACCGCTTAAGAATTATCGGTCAGTGGAGAATATCTGCTTTAATTGATCCACTACTTGACCTCCACCGGATAAAGAGATGGTATTGATCTTATCAGCGATTTTCTCCACATACTCCATTTCTTTCAACTTGAAAAGCATTTTATTGTCCTCCATCAATTTGGCCGTATTCAATAGGCTACGAGTGGATGCTGTTTCTTCACGCCTTGTTATGATATTAGCCTGAGCCCGTTTTTGTGCAATTAATACCTGATTCATTATATCACGTACATCACCAGGCAATATGATATCACGAATTCCCCCATCATTCATTTCTACGCCAAAGCTCAAGGCTTTTTTCTTTACTGAACTCATAACAAAAACAGTAACTTCTTCTTTACGCTCAAGAATCTCATCCAGGGTTAATGTGCCCACATATTCACGCAATGCTAACTGTATTGCCACATACAACTGCTTCGTATAATCCTTATTCTCTGTCAAAGCTTTGATGGCATCCACTACTCTATAACTGGCAAAAAAGCTAACACGTAAAGCAGCCTTATCTTTGGTCAATAATTCCTGCCCAGGTATCTCCACTTGAGATTGACGTAAGTCAGCCTTCAGGACAGCTATAGATGTTGTATTATTCCAGAAATAGTAAACTCCCTTACCTAACTCGCTTATAAAAGTACCATTGATCAACAGCAAACCCGCTTCGTATGATTCAACTCGAAAATATCTTACAAATTTACTTAACTCAGGTCGTGTCAAAAGAACCTCTTTCACATTATCAATGACCTCAGTTTGTGACCTATCAATTTTCTGAAAAGAAAAGTTAGTGACACCTTTCCAGAAGGCATAACGCCCTGGTGTAAGTACTTCCATAAATACACCATTCTCGAATTTTAATACGATTTCATTATCAAGCACCTCTATCACATCTAACATATTGGCCAACTCTTCATCCTGCAACAAGATGTTTAACTCCATGGATAATGTGAAAGGTTGAGACATATTACAAATTCCAACCTTATCAGAAAACCATACCCAGTGGATACCGGTCTTTAAAATTTTTATATAGTCCCCGTTTCTAAATACTAAGCCAACTTTTCCTTTGTTTATTCTTATTCGTTTCATTTTAAGGTCTATTTAGTTTGTTCATTTTGAGTTTAAAATGAAAGCAGAGTGACAAAACCATCTTTGCAAACGGGAATCAGGGAAGATCTACCTTAGAATAATTAGTTTTTCTGTTGATTGAATACTCAAAGCGAATAATCTCATCAAAAGAAGAAGTAATTACCTTTAGCAATTCTAATACCAGATTCTCAGGTTATGCAAAGATTGTTATCATCTGAAAATGATAACCGGTCATTAGCCATTCTACTTTCATGTGAGCATTTAAAAGGTGAGGATGCCTCCTCAAGCCAGGAGTCGAACCTGTAGTCGTAGGACTAAACCATGGAGATGTTGCTATACCCAATTTAGCTATACCGGTTCTCACCAGTAGGAGGACTCGAACCCCCAACCCACATCGGGATGTATGAATCAGCTGGAATACAAGCAGGATATTGAACTTAACCAAGTCAATACTATGAAGCTATACAGAAACTTACATCATGTCTTGCAAACCGTCATCATCATTTCTTAAACTCCCTAAACAGGGAGTAATATTTTATTCACATAAAAGTAATATGTATTCAAAGATCGTTTTTGTCACATTGACAATACAAAGATTAAACACATCTACGCAGTCTTTTTGCGTAGTGGATATTTTTTTCTATTTTTCTAAAAAAATATGATATGCCTGTTAACAGAAATGCTCTGATCCGATATACCACCATCGATAAATGTTTGCGAAATCGTTATCGCAAATGGACCTTAGAGGATTTAATTGATGCGTGTTCGGATGCCCTCTATGAATATGAAGGAATAGACAAAGGAGTTAGTAAACGAACTGTTCAGATGGATATTCAAAACATGCGCAGTGAGAAACTAGGCTATAACGCTCCGATAATAGTCATCGACAAGAAATTCTATGAGTACGAAGATCCAGAATATTCGATTACTCAATTACCATTGTCGGAACAGGACCTTAATAAACTGGGAGACGCAGTTGAAATCCTTAAGCAGTTTCAGGGCTTTAGCCATTTCAAGGAGATGACAGGCTTAATTCAGAAGTTGGAAAATAAAATCTATACGGAACACTCCCAATCACGACCAATAATTCATATTGATCGCAATGATAATCTAAAAGGCCTAGAACACCTCAATCAATTATATCAGGCTGTTCTTAAAAAGAAAGTTATAAAAGTAGAATACCAATCTTTTAAGGCTAAACATGCCAACAGAATATATTTCAATCCCTATTTACTAAAGGAATTCAATAACCGTTGGTTTCTTATTGGTAAACAAACTAATGGTAATATGATTATGAATCTGGCATTAGACCGTATTCAATCATTTGACGTTGTGGAACAAATGCCCTTTAAAGATGATCACACATTTGATCCTAAGACTTACTACGAAAATGTGATTGGTGTCACAGTTAATAGTGGACTAATGCCAAGAACTATTAAACTGTTTATAAATGCCGAGAATGCACCATATGTAATAACCAAACCCATTCACTGTTCACAACAACTGATTGAACAGAACTCAAATGGAATTATCATTTCTATAAAACTAATTCCTAACTATGAATTGGAACGAGTACTCTTAGGTTTTGGTCCTGGGCTGGAAGTATTATCACCGCCTTCGCTAAGAAAAAAGATGGGTGATTTGCTTAAAAAGGTTAGTGAACGTTACTTAGATTAAAAAATGATTTACCGTTATATTCCACACAAAACAAGCAACACTCACTAATCTATTACTAACTATCCCATAGCTCATTAGCTCTTTATTTCAATATTAATAGTTTTAGAGTATATAGCTTAATTGGAGAGTGTTCAAAAAATTATTTTCAATAAACATTTGGAAAAAAGAAATAATACACATTATTTTTGCATCGCATTTCACCTAGGTAATATCTACTAAAGAAAGGGAAAGCATTATGTTGGAATTTACTACACATACAAAACAAGCGATCAGGAGAGACTAGAACATTTTCTAGCCTTCAAAATACTCCGTCCTGATCCAATCGATCGAGATTTTTTATACCGTTTCGGTTCATAATCATATTCAATTTTTTTAGAGTAGATATGATATTCAGCTCGTTCATTTCAGCAGCTGTTTGAATCAATGGTCTACAAAATTGTCTGTAATCAAATGGGCTTATCTTATTTCGTCAATCATGTAAGGCATGATGAATTAATTGAATTCTCTTTATCGAAATTCATATCCCATTCAAACGAAATGAAAATTGACACCACACTGATTATAAGACCTTATTCGCACCACAATGGGCAATTATCAGTTAAAAGGCAAAGACCTTAAACATATAAATTATAAGTCAGACAGAGCAAAAAGTTTAGCAATAGATATCATGCAACAGAAGTTTAAACATCTGTCAAAACCTGAAAAACTAAAGTTACTTGAGGATGTACTTTTAAACCCTAAAGAATTCTTAAATCATACTGCATTTTCAAAGTTAGCAGAAGAGTTTATTGGAAGAACAAAAATAGAAACGGGTACTGCGTACAAATTAAATGCTGTAGAAAAGTCATTTAAAACATATGGAAGTCAACTAATCACACCAGAAACCATTGAACAGATGATGGTGGCCATGCAACTTCCAATAAGCATTAGTGGAGCTTTAATGCCGGATGCACATGTAGGATATGGCTTACCTATTGGTGGCGTATTAGGCATTGAAAATTCAGTAATGCCATATGGTATTGGACTAGATATTGGGTGTCGTATGTCATTGAGTATTTATGATGTTCCTGCAGAATTTGTTAAACGAAATAGCTATCAAATAAAGACATCACTTAAGGAGAATACGCACTTTGGGATAGGCAAAACATTTAAACAGACTGAAGATCATGAAGTGTTGGACAGGTCAGAATTTCATGAAACGGCTTTATTAAAACAATTACACGGGAAAGCTAAAATTCAGTTAGGAAGTTCCGGGACAGGAAATCACTTTGTTGAAATGGGAATTGTTGAGATAAGCAAAAACAACCGATTGAATCTACCTACAGGAAATTACATTGGTATATTGGCACATTCCGGTTCAAGAGGCCTAGGTGCAGCTATTGCAAGTCATTACACACAAATTGCAATGAAAAAATGCTTACTCCCTAAAAAAGCTCAGCATTTAGCCTGGCTCGAATTAGATAGCGAAGCCGGACAAGAATATTGGCTTTCTATGAATCTTGCAGGAGATTATGCGAAAGCTTGTCATGACGTCATTCATTCCAAGTTGGCGAAATCTCTGGGCTTAAAAGCGATAGCAAAAATTGAGAATCATCACAATTTTGCATGGAAAGAAATTCATAATGGTAGGGAATTAATTGTACACAGGAAAGGGGCGACTCCAGCAAACAATGGACAATTAGGTATCATTCCGGCAAACATGATTGATCCCGGCTATATCGTCACCGGCAAAGGAAACCCTAATTCTCTTTTCTCTGCTTCACATGGGGCAGGTAGAAAAATGAGTAGAAAAAAGGCCAAAGAATCAATTACTGGTAGTGAGTTAAAGAAGAGATTAAAACAAAATGGCGTTACAACTATTGGCGGTAACGTGGACGAAGCCCCTATGACCTATAAAAACATAGAAGAGGTCATGCGAAGTCAGAAAGACTTGGTCAATATCGAAGGAAAGTTTTACCCACAAATTGTACGAATGGATAAATAGTAGAAAACATGGAAAAAAATATTCAAATAACATCAGGAAGAGGCCCGGCAGAATGCTGCTGGGTGGTGGCACAAGTCCTTAAAATTATAATTAAGGAGGCAAGTAGCAACAATTTAAATTACACTATCCTTCATCGAGAAGAAGGCATAGAGAATAGAACCTTGTATTCAGTAACCATTCAGTTAGACGGCATCAATGTCAATAACTTTATTAAACAATGGGTTGGAACCATTCAATGGATTGGTCAAAGTGAATACAGAAAATACCATAAAAGAAAGAATTGGTATATAGCTATAAATGAGTTACACCTCGTTAAAGAAGTTATTCAAATAAATGATAAGGATATAACCTATCAAGCTATTCGTTCAGGCGGACCCGGTGGTCAACATGTGAATAAAGTAAGTACTGCGATTAGAGCTACACATATTCCTACAGGCTTACATGTAGTTTCTTCCGAAAGCAGATCACAGCTACAAAACAAGAAGCTGGCCAAAGAACGCCTATTCAAGCTTTTAAAATTGGAACAAATCAATCAGAAAAAAACAACAATTAAAGAGAACTGGCATAATCACAATGACATAGTGAGGGGCAACCCTATTAAAACCTTTGAAGGAAGTGATTTTAAAGTTCAAAAAAGTAATAAAAACTTCAAATCCAGAAGACAATCCCTTAAAAATGAAATAAGGGATATTCTTTGGAAAGAATAAAGAAATAATCATGAGCACATTAGCAGATCAATACTATATAAAAGCACTCGATCAATATCCATTTAGCCTGGAAGAAGCGATTGAAAACCTGGGCTATGCTTTAAGTCATAATAATGAGCACATAGGAGCAAATTATTTGATGGGAAAACTGCATCGAGAACAACTAAATAATCTTCCAAAAGCTGAGGAATACTATCTAACAGCTCTGGCCGGAAATCCTGACGATTTGAATGTCTGTATGGATTGCATTTTGTTGCTGATTATTCTTAAGGAATATGATAAGGCACGAAAATTAATTGTTTATACGAATAAAATTAAAGGGGTTGATTTAGCAAAAACCTACAGTTTTCAAGCATTGATTTATGAATATCTGCATGATTATGAAAAAGCTCTTTCTCTATACAAAGAGGCAAGGTTGGAAGCTTACAACGATGAATATATGAGTCATCTGAATAACGAAATCAAAAGAGTGAAGATGAAAAAGAAACAAGCGAACAAGTCAATCGATAAAAATAAAGATAACCAGGAAGTACAATAGTGCTTCCTGGGATTTGATTTTTATAACTCTTAGGAGAAATAACCGGACATATTAATACAGATGATACCAGAAAAAGTATTTTTCGAAATTACTGTATTTGGGGAAATGAAATTGTAATGCGATTGAATATTTTCTACATTTACCAAAGAACAAAATTATCGAACATATATATAAAGACGATGTTCCAGACAATATAATTCCCTTTTATTTCTAACTTTCCCGTCCCTATTCTGTCCCTCGCTAATTTTCAGATCCTTATATTTACATGTAATTCACCGCACTACAAAATCACCCAACTTTCTGTATCGGAAAGTAACACCAATTGTATTCCCAAATGATTGAGCCATAATTTTTATCGCACAATATGATTTGAATCGGTATAACAATTCATAACCGGTAATCCTCGGCATCAGGCAAGTATACGCCAGACAGTACAAATGTACAATTTCCGGGTAAACAAACATGCAGTGATCTGTTGCCGATATGGTTAAAAACAAACACCATATGCCAAAGTATAACACAAGCTAAACACAGGTGCCTAATTTAGGTCAACTATTGCCAGTTATGCAGGCGTAAAAAACAGGTATGGCACAGGTTTATATCGGTAACCCTCCTCCCATCAACTCCCAAATACCTTGCTTGCTTTTTTAGGGCAAACACTTTGAAAAGTCCGAAAATAGTTTATTTTTATAAGTCCGTTAATCCTTTATACCACACGCTATGTCAACATCCCATATCAATCTCGATCACATTGCCATCTCTGTCAAATCACATATGTTGCTTCGGCAATTACTGCGCGAAAATCCTATCCTGGAAGAAATCATGCGCAACGCGAGAAATGAAACCGAGGTACTGGTTGGTGTTCGCAATTGGGTGTTAGGTGAAATAAGGAAGAATCCGGATGCTTACCTTTTTTATAAGCGAGAGGCACATGGCCGGGAGGCCTTTGAGAAATTAAGCTGGACAGATTTTGCCGCCATCCGGATATTGGATTACATCGATAATGCCGGCCGCGAGTTTAAAGATTTAAACCTCAGAGGTGAAATGGCTATCTCTAATCCAATTCACCTGATTTGGCTCGCCGTTGTCCATGGAACGGGCGGTGCCAAGCCCTTCTTCTTTAAGGATATGCTGATGTTGTTCAAACAGTTCAGAGGCGAATACAAACGCACTATTCCATCAAAAGAGCAAGTAGAAAAATGGATGGAGCGCTGGTGTTCGGGGCTTGACCCACGGATTGTTAAATTAAGGGAAGAAAATAAGGAGCGGATCTTAAAAATTATTATTCGCATCATTGAAACGGGTGATAACAGTGACAGTCGGTTCTTTTTCCCTGAAAGTTTATCTAAAGAACAAAAATATTTGAAAGCACTGGATTGGTGGGATAATCATTTATTCCATTTACGATTTGCCGTGAGATCGCCGGATTTATTAAACGAATTATTGGATAACTCGCTCGATCCGGATACCATGAAAGTGCTGTATGATGCAGAAGCCAAAGGCATTCCTTTCTTTGTAAATCCGTATTACCTGTCTTTATTACACGTTCGGGTTCCCTACTTTGCTGTCGGTGCTGATTTGGCCATCAGGCATTACGTTATTTACAGTCAGAAATTGATCAATGAATATGGTCATATTGTGGCGTGGGAAAAAGAGGATACAGTAAAACCGGGGGAGCCCAATGCAGCGGGTTGGTATTTGCCAAGCGATCATAATATTCACCGGCGCTACCCCGAAGTGGCCATTCTGATTCCGGATACCATGGGACGGGCATGTGGTGGACTATGCGCATCGTGCCAGCGGATGTATGATTTTCAGAGAGGCAACCTGAATTTTAATCTCGATCAATTAAAACCCCAAAAAACCTGGGATGAAAAATTGGACACCTTATTGGAGTACTTTGAAAAGGATTCTCAATTACGCGATATTTTAATCACAGGCGGTGATGCACTGATGAGTTCCGATAAGTCACTTGAAAAAATACTGGACAGGGTTTATCAAATGGCAACCAATAAAGTAGAAGCTAATAAACATCGATCAAAGGATGAAAAATATGCACAAATCTTACGTGTCAGGTTGGGGAGTCGATTACCGGTTTATTTGCCCCAACGCATTACACCTGAACTGGTAAAGATATTGGGTGACTTTAAGGCCAAAGCTGCAAAAATAGGAATCCAGCAGTTTTTTATGCAAACCCATTTCGAATCACCCATGGAAGTCACACCAGAAGCCCGGAAAGCCACCAAACTATTAAATTCGGCGGGTTGGACGGTCACCAATCAGCATGTATTTACCACTGCAGCCTCCAGAAGAGGTCATGCAGCCAAGCTTCGAAAAGTATTAAACGAGATTGGCATTATCAATTACTACACCTTTAGTGTGAAAGGGTATATGGAGAATAGTTTCAACTTTGCCACCAACGAACGAGCGGTGCAGGAACAAATGGAAGAAAAGGTGATTGGCAAAATTCCTGAAAAATATTATTCAACAATAAAAGAGTTTCCTAACAATGCCGATTTAATTACAGAATCTATGGCTAAGCTTATGCGCAAGAGTGGTTTGCCATTTTTGGGTACCGACCGGAATGTCCTTAATTTACCGGGCGTTGGCAAAAGCCTTACTTTCCGCACCATCGGCATAACGCGTTATGGCCGCAGAATCTTGGAGTTTGAACTGGATCATACCCGAAACCACAGTCCGGCGATGAAACAAATGGACAAGGTGATCATCATTGAATCGAAATCAATTAGTGAATACCAACGTCAGATGCAAGACCTTGGCGAAGACTTTGAAGATTATGAAAGCATCTGGGGCTACTCCATTGGCGAAACGGAACAACGCATTCCGATCTATGATTATCCGGATTATGATTATCAAGTTACTCAACGCTATACCAATCTAAAAGAGGATGCTAAAGCATAATAGCATTCGTCCATTTTATATTTAAACTACCTTGCGTGGCAAAGACCGATATAGCATCAATCCATTGGATTTGGTAATAAATATGAAAGAAAAATTCAGCAATTGACAGCAGTTTAATCAATTTTATTAGTCTCATTTAAACATCCTATACTACTGATATTCAATACTTTTATCTTGTCCAGCAATATTACTTAAGCAGAGAATATGCGTATCGGTAAGTAGTAGAATAGAAATGACAATGTAGGAGTGATCAACCATATACCCTCTAAAGTAATACAAGGAGCGCAAAATTATTTTAACAATAGGAATATCTTACAATCCGATCAGGGTAATAATAATGGAACGTGACTTGTAGTATCTGAAAATCCTTACTCCCTTATATGCATTTTTAATCATGAAAAAAGGCCTAACAAAATATTATTTGCCAGGCCTTAGTTAGGATGATATCTAATGGTATTAATTCTTTATAACCTTAGTAATTACTTCTCCGTTGCTTCTAAGTATATAAATGCCATCAGGCAATTCAGCAATACTGCCGACTGTTTGGCCAACAAACACTTCAATTGATTTAACTTTAGCACCTGTAATACTAAATACATCAATAATGCTTGCCTTTTCAGCAGTAATAACCAGCTTACCCTGGGTGGGGTTTGGCAATACCTGTAAGGATACCTTAGCAGTCGAATTCACCCCATTGGGGATATCCAAGGTAGTTACATAATCACTACTTGAATTACCTACAACATTGCCGGAATAGTATTTTGTACCATTGTTTAAATAGTATACATTCTCACCTTTAGCATGAACGGGTAATGTAATTTCAATTCCGATATTGCTATAGAAAGCATTCTGTTCGATAAGATCGATATTACTAGGCGTTGCAAATGATACCGTTGCAATATCATTGGCATAAAATGCCATGCTTTTTATTGTTTTTAACGAAGCAGGCAGTTCAACAACGGTTAAAGCATTATATCCTAATGCACTACTACCAATATACTCTAACGTATTAGGCAGTGTAATACTGACAATATCCTTATTGTAGAACACTTTACTGCTATAGCTATAATCTGCAATACCTGTTATTACCTGGTTATCTAATTGAGAAGGAATAATAATTGACTTACTTGCAAAGTTATAACTACAGCTCTGGATGTATCCGTCAACCACCTCTACGTCATCGCTTGTAAGGGTATAAGGAATAGATGCATAGTAATTATCTGAAAAATCAGTAAACGTATCACCCGGATTAAACACATCGCCGGTACTATTTTTATAGCATACAAAGGCTGCATTGGCATGTGTAGGGAAAGTAATACTTTGTAAACTAAAATTACTTCTAAAAGCACCATCATTTATAGCTCGCAAATTGGAATTGGCCGCAAAAGTAACGTCTACCAACTTATTCGAAGCAAAAGCATACGCTCCAATGATTTCAATACTTGCCGGTAACGATACGCTGGTCAGATCATTACCCGAAAAAACACCTGCAAAATTAGTACCATCTGCTATACCGGTAACCTTTTGACCATTTAAAGTTGATGGTATGACAATGTCTTTTGATATGCCGGTATAATGGTACTCAGTTATCACACCATTACTAATGGTTACATCCGCATCTGTTAATGTATATGATATTTGAGCGGTAACAGTTTTATAGAATTTGGTTATTTGATCACCGGCAGCATACTTGTTGCCATCCGCATCAACGTAGCCGCTGAATCCTGAATTAGCATTAGTAGGCAAAGTGATACCTTTTAGCCCGCTGTTACTGGCAAACACTAAATCTTCAATTTTTCGGAGTTTACTGTTTGGTTCAAAAGTAACTGTTGTTAAACTGTTATAATAAAAAGCTTTGTAAGCCAGTACCTCAATCGAGGCTGGAAGTGTTAGCACAGTCAATCCTTGTTCCTTAAACACCTCTCTATCTACACCTATTACCACCTGCGACTGCAAGGTACCTGGAATAATGATATCTGTGTGTCCACCAAGATTTACGGTACGTATTATACCATTGTCAATGGTTACATCAGCGTCCTGCAAAGTATACTGCCCTTTTGCTACCAAAGAGCCAATTAGCAGTAGTGTTAAAAAGTAAAATTTTTTCATTCGTTAAATGTTTGATTTTTGAACCTCACGCCAGACGTTTCGTTTACAACACCTTAC
>Ga0193953_1000120_pt1 | contig 43366 bp, 48 predicted proteins | sample BB_4_MG_FD_140325 | JGI IMG/M metagenome (GOLD analysis project Ga0193953, IMG submission 140325) | Microbial mat bacterial communities from the Broadkill River, Lewes, Delaware, United States - BB_4_MG | ecosystem: Environmental > Aquatic > Freshwater > River > Microbial mats | place: USA...
CTTTGACAAAACTCCCTCTATTAATTTTACTCAACAGGAGAGAACCATCTTGGCTGATGCCATTGCTAATACCTCACACACTAAAGGGATTATTGGAGTTTAGTTGTCGAACTGGGGTTATTAGGGTATCAAGAGATATTTAATTTTAATGTGCCATTACCTCTTATACGTCTCAATGATTTTGCTTTTGCCCATAAATTCTGAGGCATAACTCAAGATATCAAAAAAATCTTTATCGCTAAACTCTGCACTTTATGGAAATTTCATCCAAATATTAACTCCACTCAATAAGCGTAATCTCCGCAGCACTTCCTAGTCTCATTTTGGGTCCCCAAAAGCCTATACCGCTGTTGACATAGATCGCCTCTTTGTTTGATATATTGTACAAGCCTTTGAGGTAGGGTTGTTGGAGTTTGACAAGGTATTGAAACGGGAATATCTGCCCGCCGTGAGTATGACCGCTTAACATTAGGTTGGGTTTAAAAGATTCAAGCATCTCAATCTGTTTGGGTTGGTGCATCAAAAGGAGTGTAGGTAAGTTTTTATCTACTTTGGCTTGGACACGGGCTATATTAGGAGCATATTCCCCTTTTCGGTATCCAAAATAATCATACAATCCTGCGATATTAAAACGATTGTTACTATCACCTATTACTTGGCTATTGTTTTCAAGTACCGTAATGCCCAATGTTTTGATATAGGCTACCGTATCTTCAAAACCATGGAAATACTCATGGTTTCCCACAACATAATAGGTTCCAAAACGACTTTGGATATGGGCTAGATGATCGACTGCTTTCTTGATGCTATCGATGTGGGCATCGGTGAGATCGCCAGTAATGGTTACAAAGTCTGCTTGGAGGGCATTGATACGCTCCACTGCTTTTTCGACAAAGTTACTATCAATCAATCCACCAATATGCATATCGCTAATCTGTACAATACGGTAGGGTTTGTTAAAGAGTTTTTGATCGAGCTTAATATTCACAACCATTGGCTCTTTTTGACCTTCGTAGACTCCTGCACCTAGATAGGCACCTCCTAGTGCTAATATTCCCATATCACTGCTGCGTTTGAAAAACTTACGTTTTTGTTCATCAAAAGGGAGCTTGGCTTGAAGCAGGTGCAGTACCTCATACATTATACCAATCATCACAAAGGCAAGTACCACTGCAAACGAGAGTGAAAAGATAAAGTAGAGCCAATCGGGTACACTAATAGCATAACGCGCTAGCATATAGCCAATAATACCTACAAAATTAAGACCAACAAGACCCTTTAGAACAAACAAGGTTTTAGGGCATACATGCACTCTTTTAATCACACGAGAGTAGAAGAGATAGTGTATTGCAAACATCAGTATGATCAGTAAAATAGGAAATATAATAGGAATTTTCATAAATGCTCCATAGATATAGATAGGGGTACTATAGCACAGTAGATTAAATGTGGGGGAGTTTGAACCATCTCTTGTGAGATGGTTTAGAGTATAATTTCTAATGCATATTTCGGGTTTATTTAGCTTTTTCTAAATATTTACCCTCTACAGTATCAACTTTGATCATTTCACCCTCTAGGATATGGAAGGGTACTTGTACTACTGCACCGCTGTTGAGTGTAGCTGGTTTTTTACCCCCTTGTGAGTCACCTTTGAAGTTGGGTGGTGTCTCTACTACTTCAAGCGTAACTGTTTGAGGAATCTCTACGGCAATGGCTTTATCGTTGTGAAAGAGAATATCGGCTTCCATTCCATCAACCATAAAATCAAAGACATCTCCCACTTGTTCGTGTGTGAGTCCAAGTTGATCGTAGGTAGTAGTGTCCATAAACTGTAAAAACTCACCATCGTCATAAAGATACTGCATCGTCTTTTGCTCTAAATCAGGTACTTCAAACTTATCGCCTGCATGAACGGTCTTGTCAATTACTTTACCTGTTGCGAGGTTTTTGATCTTCATTCGTACAAATGCAGCACCTTTGCCTGGTTTGACGTGTTGAAACTCAATTACTTTAAAGGGATTTCCATCGATCTCTAATCGTTTACCCTTTTTGATATCACCCATGGATAGTGTAGCCATGATAGCTCCTATAAATATTTTTTGAAATTATACCCAAAGCCTATTTAGGCTCTAGTAAAGAGTAGGGGAGTTTACTCTGTTTTTACTGCTTTGGCATAAAAAGTGTGCCGCCTTGGTGCTGATTTTCAAGTAAAAAGCTCTCAATATCACTCAAGTCAAAGCCACTTGCCATAAACATCTTACGGTTGCGTTGGAGTAAAAAGTCTGCTGATTTGAGTTTGGTGACGATTCCCCCAGTAGCAAAGTCGTGGTTGGGAGTTTCGGCACTATCAAGATCCTCTTGGGCAATTTGATGGACAACACTTCGAATCGTAGCATCATCATACTTGCGTGGGTCTTTGGTGTAGTAGCCATCAATATCAGATAAAATTACCAACATATCGGCATCAAAGTAATACGCCACATGGGCAGAGAGTTGATCGTTGTCTCCAAAGACAAGCTCTTGGGTAGCAGTGGTGTCGTTTTCGTTGATAATAGGAAGCACACCATTGGCAAGTAGAGCCTCAATGGCACTTTTTGCATGGTGTGTTGCGTTACGCGAGTCAAAATCATTGGCCGTTAGGAGCACCTGAGCGGTAATAATATTGTATTGAGAGAGTTTTTTTTCATAAACACCCAATAGATGAGGTTGTCCTATAGCAGAGAGTGCTTGACGATTGGCAAGTATTGATTTATCGAGTTTGAGCTTTGAGTAACCTGCTGCAACTGCACCTGAACTCACTAATATCACTTCATAATTTTTATTATTTAGTTTACTTATTAAATTACATAAGTTTTCTATTCTATCTTTTGCCAAACGATTGTGTTGGGTGAGGACATGTGAACCGACTTTTAAGACGATGCGTTTCATTGTTTACCTTTAGTTTATGACTTTTTTATAAAATGGCTATTTTGGGCTACAAACAGGCACAGATAGCCGATATAATTAAATTTTTAGAGAGATAAAATCGTTTTTGTATCTCATTGTCGTATTGCAATAATATTGTACTGATAAATAATATATATGGTTACATTATATTTAAGTAATTATATAATATAATACAAACTTATTTATCGGGCAGTAATCTAAAAATTCGAAGTGTATTATAGAGTATATTAAATTAAAAGGGGGATAAGTTGAGTATATTAAGACCTGTACCTACGGGTATAGAGAGCAAACTTCCAGCAGGCAAGCTCATTGTTAGTAAAACAGATCCTAAAGGCGGAATAGTATCTGTAAGTCAAACATTTGTAGAGATATCTGGCTATAAGGAGAGTGAACTTATCTCATCGGAACATTCGCTCTTTCGGCATCCTGATATGCCAAAGACGATCTTTAAGTTTATTTGGGATAGGCTCAATCGTGGAATGCCAACAAAAGCAGTTATCAAAAATGTAACAAAATGCGGTAATCACTTTTGGGCACTTACATCTATAGAGGTTAAAAAAGATCGAGACAGTGATGAGGTTCGTAACTTTATCGCGTACCGTACACCTATTAGCAAAGATGTCAAAAACACAATTGCGACACTCTATAAAAACCTCTCTGATGTAGAAGAAGATAAGGGCATAGATGCAGCCACTGATTATCTACAAGGCTATCTTGATGAACGTCGAGTCAGTTATGATGAGTTTATCGACAGATTAGAAGAGGCATCTCAAGATGAGAGTATTTTTGCAAAAATCAAGAATATTTTTTAAATCAAGGAGGATTAAAAAACAATGCAACGACCTACACCAACAGGAAAAGAGATCAAGTTAGATCCAAAGAAACATATTGTAAGTAAAACCGATGTTAAGGGAAATATTCTCTATGCTAATGATTACTTTACTGAGATATCAGGATACGATAAATCAGAACTTATCGGTACACCTCACAATATCTTAAGACACCCCGATATGCCCAAAGCGGTTTTTAAATTGATGTGGGACAGCATTAAAGCCAATCAAAATATTACTGCTGTGGTCAAAAATTTGGCAAAGAGTGGCGATCACTACTGGATTGTAACAGATTTTGATATCCAAAAAGATGCCAATGGAGGAATCAAAAACTATATTGCTTACCGACAAGCAGCACCTAAAAATGTAGTTGCTGAGATTGAGCCACTCTATAAAACGCTTAAAGATATTGAAGATGAGCATGGAATGGAGGCTTCAATTGAGTATTTAACAGGATTCTTACAAGAGAAAAACATGGGCTATCATCAATATATCGAAGAGTTGGCAAAGCCTTCAGGGCTTACAGCAATATTCTTTGCTGCGATGAAAAAACTCTTTTAATCTTATAATAGAGGGTTGCCCTCTATTCTTATCCAAAACTACCCAATTTTTAATCACTTTTATTTGCTTATTTATAGTATAATCTACTCTTGTATATAACATAAAACTAAGGAGCATAGATGCAAAATTCAACAAAACCTACCAAGACAAATGAAGATAGAATCCAATCAATCTACGATTTGGCAAAAGAGCACTTTGGTGAAGTACGATTTGTAGGTATCAAACTGCACGATAAGATCGGTTGGGTTGCTAAAATTCAATTTGATGAGTTTGAATCACTAATAGCAGAAGGAAGTGATGCAACAGAGGCACTGAAAAATCTTAAAAAGAGAGTCAAAAAGATCGTACATCGATACAATCTAGTATAATAGAGTACAGTGTCATATGAAAAAAAATATAATATTAATAGGCTTTATGGGTGTAGGTAAAGGTACCTTTGCTAGAGAGTATGCCAAACATAGTGGACTCTTTAATATTGATACAGATGATCTTATTGAATCAGCCCAAAATAAGTCAATTAAAAGCATCTTTAAAAAAGAGGGAGAGCCACACTTTAGAAAGCTTGAACAAGAGTGTGCCAACTGGATAGAGTCTTGTGTCAATCATACATTGATCTCATGCGGTGGAGGTTTTTACAAGGTCAAAAATCTCAAAAAAATGGGCACGGTTGTACTTTTAGATGCCTCGTATGAGTGGATATACAATCGCCTCAAAAGCGCACCCAATGCCAAAAAGAAGATCGCCAAAAGACCTCTTTTTAATCGAGAGTCCGAAGCACGCAGGCTCTATACCCAACGCAAAAAAGAGTATGCCAAAGTAGCCGATATTGTTTTGGATATGGAAAAAGGCTCTACCAAAGAGATGATCAAAGAGTTGGATAGAAAACTAAAAACTCTGCGTCATAGTTAGAGAGTCTATTTAAACACTTCTTCCACTTTCTCGTTCACACTCTTTAGAGCTTCGTAGCGAGTGAAAGCTAGCCATCCCTATAAGGGAGGATAGTTTTTAATACTACTTAAAGAGTACTCTATCTAAAATTCTCTTATTAAGTTTATAGCCAAAGAGAGCACTGACAGGGTAAGTTTTTCCATTATACTGCAGTGTTACTTGTTGCGGTTCTTTGTTTTTTGGCTTGACAACTACATCAATATTTTTAAGCCCTAGTGTTTTTCGTCGTGAAGTTGATACAATTGCGTTGACGTGTGTTGTTTTGGCAATGGGTTCTAGCTTGCCATCTTCACAAAGCAGTACCAACATTACACATCCTCTTGGACCACAATATCGGCTCTTGGATGTCATCAATACAACGGCATCCATACACTTATCATCATTGAGGTCTACACTTGTAGAGACAAAGTGATCACGTTTGAGTGTTCGATCATACTCTTGCAGTGTTGCAAGCAGTGAGTCTTGATCAACTCGTGGTTGGTGTACACAACTGCTTAATAGAAAGATAGACAATAGTACAAGGGTAAGTTTAATCGATAATTTCATTTTACAACCTCTTTCGTATATTAGTTTACTTGGATTATACATTATGATTTTATAAAATGTGGTTAAATGCTTTGGATTTAAAAAACTTCTCTTACCTCTTTTTTGCTACAATAGACTATAATGAAATCTAAAGGGATACAATGACAGCTGTTATTTCACTTATTGGTGTACCGCTCTTTATTGCGATGATGATTGGTTTTTTAGATAGACAAGTACGCGATCTTGTTGCTATTGTTTCTATTATCGCTTTATCAACTCTAGCTATCTGTATCTCCTATCATCAAATGTATATATCTTTTGAGCTGAGTAGTATGATCAAAGGATTATTTACCGTGATTGATATTGCTCTGTTGCTTTTTTTTCTCTGGGTAGGGTTGCGTGATAAACAGAGGCTTGTGAGTGGATTAGCCATAGCTCAACTGCTGCTCTTTATCTATATGCTCTTTATAGCACCCCATGGTGGAGCTGACGATATTATGGTTGATCAACTGAGTAGTATGATGTATCTTATTATCAATATCGTTGGGGGTGCGATAGTAATCTATGCACTTGGATATATTGAATCTGAAGATTTTAGCACGGCTAAAAAAAACCGCTTTATAGCCACATTGATACTCTTTTTGGGGGTGATGAACCTTGTAGTGTCCACCAATAACATTGAGATATTCTTTCTGGCTTTTGAGCTTACGACGCTTAGTTCCTATCTGCTCATAGGGTATCGTCAAGATGAGATTTCCATTGCCAATTCGCTCAAAGCTCTGTGGATGAACCAAGTGGGCGGTGTTGCGATCTTGATTGCCTTGATTGCTTCAATCCATCTCTACGATACGATCTATTTTGATGAGTTAATTACAAATGCTTCGGGGTATATGCTCTTGCCTATTATCTTTTTGATCTTTGCGGCTTTTGTCAAAGGGGCATCCTTTCCTTTTCAGGATTGGCTGCTTGGGGCGATGGTGGCACCTACACCTGTAAGTGCCATTTTGCACAGTGCTACAATGGTCAAGATTGCTCCCTATCTTATTCTTAAACTCGCTCCCTCCTTTTCGCTCTTTGTCTCTTCACTTGTGGCACTCTTTGGAGGGTTTGTCTTTATGGTGGCATCACTCATGGCACTCAATCGTGATTTTTTCAAAGAGATATTGGCACTCTCTACCGTTGCACTGCTTGCCTTGATGATGGCATTAGCTGCCTTGGGGAGTGAAAAGGCAACGATGGCAGCGATGATACTCATCTTTTTTCATGCAATCTCCAAAGCTCTGCTCTTTTTGCAAGCAGGTACATTGGAGAAGATCTACCATGCCAAATACATTAGCGATATGAACTCACTCGTTGATGTTGCTCCTAAGAGCATCTTTTTTATCTTGGTAGGGTTTGCTAGCTTGACGCTGCCTCCTTTTGGGGCATTTATTGCTAAGTTTATGGCATTTGAGGCGGTGAGTGAGAGTATGTTAATCAATCCTATGATGCTTTTTGTTTTGATCTTTATGATTTTGGGTGGGATTGCATTGGTGATTTTGTACTTCAAAGTAGCTTCCAAGCTTTTAGCTATTGATATGAGCAGAAAATCAAAAGATGAACATCTGCCACTTCTCTACTATGCTCCTTCACTTCTACTCTTTACACTTTTGGTGGGGAGTGTCTACAGTATCTATGAGCATTTAGGAGCGATTGAGTCGCTGCTTGCGATGATTGTTATACTATTGCTTCCTATTCTATCCAAACTTAATATGGGTAAAACCAAGATGATCAAAGAGTACAACTGCGGTGAAGCAGACCGTTTTGAAATCTCTATCTACTACTTTGATCTTAAGTGGCAAAATCGTTTGATCTATGGTGCGTTGATCTTTTGGGTTTTATTACTAGTAGGAGGTGTGCTATGATAGAGATTTTAATGATTCTTTTAGCCCCCGTTTTGGGTGGGCTAATCTATGGATTGGAGCGAGTGATCAAAGCACGCATGCAAAACCGTCAAGGTCCACCCATACTTCAACCCTTTTACGATATGTTTAAGTTCTTTATCAAAGAGAGCTTTATCGTTAATCGACTCCATATTGTTTTGGGTCTTTTGCACTTTATTACGCTTTGGGTAGTGATTGGCTATATTATAATGGGTGGAAGTCTGCTCTATGCAATCTTTTTGCATCTGCTCTCATCGGTCTTTATTATCTTTGCAGGTTTTAGTGTGCGTTCGGTCTATTCTCATATTGGAGCCAATCGTGAGCTTCTCTCCATTGTAGCCTATGAGCCTATCTTTATCTTGATGGCAGTAGCCTTTTATATTCAAAATGGAAGCTTTGATATATCGGCTATTCGTAGCAGTGAGCCTCAACTCCTCTCACTAGGGCTTGTCTTTATCGCCTTTTTATTCACCATCCCGCTTAAACTCAAAAAATCCCCCTTTGATGCCAATGAAGCTCATCAAGAGATAGTAGGAGGAGTCGAGATTGAGTACAGTGGAGTCTTTTATGAGATTATCTATACAGCCAAGTGGCTTGAGTATGTTTTTGTCTATTTAGTGTTGATGCTCTTTGCAGGTAATAACTTTATTTTGGCAACGTTTTTGGCAACGGTGGTTTTTGTGTTGATTAATTTGATTGATAATGCAACGGTACGACTCAATATCTCTGATATGATTAAGATCAATCTAGCCGTTGGATTGCTCTTATGCTCTATCAATATTATTGCTCTTTTGATTGCCTTTTATCCCTCAGTGTAAAAATTGTTTAAAATTATTGAGGTCATAGAGCTTAAGATTGTCCATTTTAGAGCTTTTAAGCTTGTTTGAAAAGCCATTTTTAGAAAAAAGCACCCATATATCGGGAATAATATGTGAAAGTTGAGCTTTATACTCTAATTTAGAGAGTTCACTTTTGCATATCTTTTTGTTTTTAAATTTGCACTCTCCCAAGATCAACTCATCTTTTTTTGTAAGAGCCAAGATATCAAACTCTCCGTGTTTATCCCAATAGTTACCGCTTGATAGGGTATCAAACTCCATGGCGATAAAATCATTGGCAAGCTGTTCAAAGATCAAACTCGTGGCTCGAATGGAGTGCTTTTGGAAATATTCAAAAAATCGTTCATATTTACCCAAGATAATCTCAGAGCGAAAGGGTTCGATAAAGCCAAACCAAAAGTTATAAAAGGGGTAGGCAAAACGGATGATGGGTTGTATCTTATAGCCTCGTAGAGCCTTTTTGATCTTTTGCTTGGGGTATTTTTTGAGTGGTTCTTCGCGAGATTCATAGATTTTGATAATATCAAGTTCAAGGAGCTCTGAGATGATCGCTTTGCCTGTATGTTCATTGAGATGAGCACGTTTTAAGATATTGTAGAGTTTTCCATCACTGCGTGAGAGAGCGATCAAAAAGTTACGAAAAGGGGCTTTTTTAATATAGGTAGGAGAGATCAAACGATCAAATTTTGAAAAGTTTGTTAAAACATTGTGATCAATGTTCTCTTCAATCCTCACTGTTGGGTCAAGCTCTAGGTACTCTTCCATCCCCCCAAAGAGAGCAAAGTACTCAAATTGATCTTCAAAGGGTAACTGATCAAAACGGCGACAAAAGGTTTGAAATTTTGATTTTATGACTTTGCTCCTAAATTATATATAATAGTAAATATTATAACCAAAAATTGTTTTAACCTATTTTAGATACAATTTTAAAATAGTATATGATTATAAATTAAACACCCAAAGAGCGATTAAAATGGAACAATTTTTAACCAATGATGAACAAATACATAACATTATCAAAAATATTAATATCACTCGTACCCTTTTTCTCTCCTCAATTATTATAGGAGAGCCCTTTATTGGTAAAAAAAGACTCGCTACTTCACTTTTTCCCTCGGCTATTGTGGTAGATGCTGCCATAGAGGATGTCAATGAGACAATCAAAGAGCTTGATGAGGTGATCATTATCAATTTTGAAAAGGTCAAAAATATTGATAATCTCAATTTTAGCAATAAACGTATCATTGCCATTGCATCTTATATAGGCAATAAAAAGCTTATTGATGATAAATTTGCCTTTATCTATCAGATGCCTTCACTTCAAGAACGACAGAGTGATATTAAACTATTAGCCAATTACTTTTTGCAAGAGGCGAAGGTCAATTTGATGATTGATCGTGATATTGAGCTTGACTACGATGCCCTTGATATTACGCATAATATTCAAAGTCTTAAAAAGTCTGTCTATCGTACGCTTTTGTATGCTTCAAGTTCTGCTAGCGATATTGAAACAATTATCTATAATTTTTTGATGCAAGAGTATAACGAAGCTGATGGTGATATCTACAAACGCTTTTTGCCTCTTTATGAACGTCCACTCATCCAAGCAGGTCTTGATAAATTTGGTTCACAGCTTAAACTCTCATCTATTTTGGGTATCAATAGAAATACATTAAGGAAAAAGATAAATGAACTCCAACTCAATTGATTTTGAATACTTTATAGATTGTGACAACTCTCCTTTTGTGATCTTTAGCAATAACTCCAAGATTGTCTATCTAAATTCGGCTGCAGAGATTTTGATGGGATACATTCAAAATAGAGAGCTCTACTCTATAGCGATCACGCATGCACCACAAGATATAGGATCCAAAACCACACTGCTTGATCTAAAATATGGTTCGTTTATCTTTCACTCCATTACAGTAGCTTATAAAGATGAAGAGCATATTGCTATTAGGCTCTACAACAAGCCAGTGATCAAAAGTGACAATACCATCTCACAAGATAAACTCATCCTTACCGATATCAATACGATTATGGAAGCTAACTTGACACTCTTTAAAATGTATAATGAGGGTTGTGATATTCATTTACTCACCGATACCGATCTGCCATCATTTCAAGTGGATCAAAACCAACTCTCCAAGCTCATTCGTGACTCACTCGATTCATTTAAAGACAATAGCTATATTATGGTTCATCTTAATATTGTGATTGGTGAATCGATTCGTATCAATGGTAAACGCTATCAGATTTTACAGATTCGATTTCAATCGGATAATCGCGATGTATCGTATGATAAATCGATCAAGAGTCTTTCAGAGTCCAACTATATTGTTACCATGTTTGAGGATAACTACATTAGGATCAATGTCCCTATGATAACGGATTAAAATCACTCCATGAGAGATAAAATCTTTTTGTCCGTGAGGTAAATTCTGGCACTATTCAGAGCTTTTTATAGTAAATTATACTAGAATATTTTCAAATTTAATCGATGAAAGCTTGCAATGAAGAGATATATAAAATGGATATGGATTGTATCGTTTGTGTTGTTATTGATTTTTCTTTCATTTTCGCTCTTCTTTTTTCATCGTGCTCAGAGCACTCATATTGCTAAACTTAGTGATGATATTATTCATGAGTTTCGTATGGCACTATCGCATGAGAGTGAACAACTCCTCTCTCTTTCGTTGGCACTGGCCGAAAATGGAGAGCTCAAAGAGGCATTGAGAAATGAAGATGATGCTCAAGGGCATAAGATTCTTAGTAATATTACACAAAATTTTAAAAAATATACCTCTGTGACCTCGTTACGTCTACAAGTTCTAACACCTGATTTTTTCATTTTTGCACGAAGTTGGAATCAAGGTTTTGAAGGAATGCCTATTTGGTGGTTTCGTGATGATCTTGAAAAACTAACGCACAACAAACAGCCCAAAGTCGGTATGGAGATGGGGCGTTTGCTTACCTTTAAATCAACCATTCCCATTAAAGCTCATAAAAAGCTTATTGGATACCTCGAAGCCATTGAGCTTATTGATAAGTTCTCTGCAAAATTGCGTCTTAAAGGTATTGATCTGTTTGCATTGATGGATGAAAAGCATTTGGAAAAAGCAACCCTTATGCGAAACTTTCCTAGGCTTTTTACGAAAGTTATTGCCAATCAAAACTATAATATGGCCTTGCTAAAAGATATTCAATCGATAGATCCTACAAAACTTTTTGAAAAACAGTTTATGATGCATGAAAAGAAACTTTTTGTATGGGAAGAGATGCGAAACGGTGAAGGGGATCTGTTGGGTGGCTATCTGCTTGTACTCTCCGAGGAGTCAATCAAAAATTTTCAAAGTCAATCAAAAAACTTTTTTCTCTTTAGTCCCTTCTCTTCGATTGATATTAAACAAGCTATTAAACAACAAGAGCGAAACTACGGAAGCTTTAAAAGTGGATACGATCGTGATCTTATCGGTCTGCTCTCTAGGCTAAGAGAAGAGGACAAAAAAGAGTTTGAAGCAGAAGCAAGAGAGGTGCTAAACCTTTATGACAAGAGTGAGTTGATCGATATTATTTTAGATAATAGCTACAGAGAGAAAAAAAGAGGAGTAATCAAATGAAAATATTGATTTTAGAAGATGAACATATATTGGCAGTAACCATGCAGGAGTTTTTAGAAGATCTTGGTTACGAGGTGATTCATTACACAAACTCTGAAGATGCTTATAATAGTATCTTTGAGACTCCATATGATCTTTTGCTATTGGATGTTAAGGTGTTAGGAGAGATTAATGGTTTTGAGATGCTTCAAAGCTTGCGAGAGGAGGGAGTTAAAACCCCTGCGATTTTTGTTACCTCTCTTACGGGTATTGAGGATTTGAGTCATGGTTATAAGTGCGGGGCGTGTGACTATATTCGCAAACCTTTTGATCTCATTGAGCTTAAATTTAGAATTGAACAGGTGATTAAACTTCACTGTTTTACCTCAGATGAAGAGAAGATTGCTTTACCCTATGGCTACTATTATGATCTTACAAAGATGAAACTTGAGCATGAAGGTGAGAGTATCAAACTCTCTAAAACAGAGACAAAAATTATGGAGCTTTTGGTCAAAAATCGTGGTAATGTGGTAAGCTATCAGCTCTTTTGGGAAGAGGTCTGGGGTGAGTGGATAGATCCATCCAATATTCGTGTGCAGGTGGGTAATCTTCGTAAACGCTTGGCAGATGGATTGATCCAAAATATTCGAGGGGTAGGGTATACGATTGATCTTTGATATCAAAAAGTTTTCACGCAAATATGCATTGATCTATACGGCACTCATTGCTCTATTGTTGATTGTACCGCTCTTTGTTTATACTCTACTGCTCCTGCAAATTGATAAGGCAAAAGTAGAACTTGACCTTGATAAACAGGCTAAAAAAATTATTATTTCAATGCAATATTATAAAAACAGTGATAAGGTCTACCATTTTCCACGTTATCAAGAGTACAGTGCTGCACTCTATGATACCAACTTTAACACTATTTTTAGTACACTTGACTTTCAGCCTCACACCTTTACCAAAGGGTTTCATCGTCAAGATGACTACCACTACTATATCTATCTCTTTCATGATGACTACTATTTTGGGGCAAACTATCTGCTTGTTGCCAAAAAACATACTGCCAATGAGATCTACTTTTTTGCTTTTAGTGTGATGAGTGTGATTGTGGTGGTACTCTTTATATTCTCACTGCTTTTATTGCGAAACTTTTCGGCTCCTTTTGAAGCAATGAATAGATATCTGGATAACTTTATTAAAGACTCCATGCATGAGATCAATACCCCTTTGAGTATTATTAATCTCAATACCGATCTATTTGTATCGAAAAATGGTGAGAATAAATATCTCTCACGTATCAAAGCTGCCTCTAAAACTTTGGCGACCATCTACAGTGATATGGACTATTTGATTAAACAAGGGCGTGTTGAACATCCCATCAAAGAGATTGATTTGGGTGAGTTTATCCAAAACAGGGTTGATTACTTCCAAGAGGTTGCCAATCTTAAAAACATTCATCTTCAGACCAATATAGAGGCTATGGTTCTCTATCACTTTTCCAAAACCAAGCTTCAACGCATTGTTGACAATACTATCTCTAATGCTATTAAATACAGCTACGATAACAGTTCTGTAGAGATTACTCTCAAAGCTTCTACAAAAACAATTGATTTTATGGTCAAAGATTATGGTGTAGGTATTGAGAGTATAGAGAGTATTTTTTCACGATACTATAGGGAGAATGAAGCAAAAGGAGGATTTGGAATAGGACTCAATATTGTCAAGCAGATCATTGATGAAGAGAGTATTGAACTCCATGTAGATTCCCAACCCAATGAAGGTGCTACATTTATCTACACTTTCTACAGATAATAGATATGTTTTATACAAATTATAGTTTTTATGTTACTATATAAAAAAAATTTATACTATTTTTACACTTCTTTATTATAATACTCCTTGAAACCATAAATCTAATAAGGAGTGTCAATGCAAAAAAGAGTTAAATATCTCACATCTATTGCACTGTTAGCAGGTACTTTTACTTTATCCAATGCAGTCGATTTGACCAAGGCATATGAGATGCCAGATGCAACCAAGATCATTGAAGCAGATCTATTGAAAGATCCTAAGAGTTATAAAATGCCATCATCATGTAAACTCGACGATCCAGCCGCTATTGCCAGAGGAGGGTATATCTTTCATAACTTAAACGGTAAAAAGGCAAAAGGAACACCTCCCAAGGGGCTTGTGAAGTTTATTGAAAAAGATGGCACAAAAAAGCCAAAGCAGTATGGAAATTGTGTAGCGTGTCATAATATTGAAGGAGCAAAGGGTGGTGGAAACATTGGACCAAGTCTTGTTAAATATAAAGAGTATCTTATCGATACAAAAGCACGAGACACAGCTTATGTCTATCAAAAAATTGCCGATGCACGAATTGATAACCCTAAAACACATATGACAATCAACCTGACAACAGGACTCTTTAATGAGCAAGAGATTTGTGACCTTACAGCGTATGTGATTGCTGATAAATCAAAAAATAAATAGTTAAGAAAGGAATAAAAATGGAAAGAAGAAACTTTTTAAAAGGACTCGGTGCAGCTTCACTTGTAGCCGTTACAACACCAACATTTATCAATGCAAAAGAGGAGGCAGCTAAAGCAGCTCCTAAAGGACCAAATGCACTAAGCTATGATAATGCTATCAGAGTAATTGCAGATGGTAAAGAGATTAAAGTAAGCGATAAAGTTGATTTGGTTGTTCCTGAGATTGCAGAAAATGGTGCGGTTGTACCTGTAAAAGTAAATGTAGACCATCCAATGGAAGAGAATAACTACGTTAAAGCGATTCATATATTGGCAAAAGAGAACGGGAATGCTCGATGTGCCGATGTGATGCTTACACCCCTTAATGGAAAAGGATACTTTGCTACACGTGTAAAACTAGCTAAAACTCAAGATGTGGTAGCCGTAGTAGAGCTTAGTGATGGAACTTTTTTAAGTGCAAATAAGAGTGTAAAAGTAACGATTGGTGGATGTGGTTGATTACTGCTCACCCCTCAAGATCAAAAAAAATATAAAATAATAGTATAGAGAAAGGATAGAAAATGGCAGAAAAAAGACGAGCAATGGTTAAAATTAAACCAAAGAAGTATAATGTTGGTGACACAGTCAAAGTAGATTTTATCATTATTCACCCAATGGATACAGGTATGCAAAAAGATAAAAAGACAGGTGAGATTAAACCAGCAAAATATATTGATAATGTCACCTTTAAACTTGATGGTAAACCTTTTAGTCAGATGAAAGTGTGGGAGACGGTTTCAACCAATCCTTACTTTTCAGTCAATCTAAAAGTACCAGGAAAAGGGAAAATTACCGTTGAGTACAGTGATAACACAGGCGAAAAAGGTAGCAAAAGCAAAAAACTTAAGCCAAAAGGATAAGCAATGAGACGAATATTAGTATCAACAGCTCTTCTAGTATCTCTTGCCTTTTCAGGTGAGCAGTTTGCTATGAGTGATGCAGATAGAGCAATGTATGCAGAGATGCTAGAGAACAATCCTGCTGATATCTTTGTAGAAGAGGGTGGAGAGATCTTTGAAGATGAGCTTGGTGGCGAGGCTGCTTTGGCTAAATTTTTGGGTATCAAGGAAAAAGAACTGCCAAAGTACATAGCAGGTTTTCCACGATATATTAAAAAGTTAGGCAATGTAGTAGGTCTTGATCAAGTGCTTCAAGCGATGATGGCAGAGCAAAAAAAAGAGCAGATTAAACTCAAAGACTCTAAAATGTTCTCACTTCTTGCTTATGTTAAATCTTTGGCAAACGATGAGCAGTTTACGATTGATATCAATGCCGATGAGCATATTAAAGCCTCGTATGAGCTAGGTAAAAAGAACTTTATGACTCCACGTGGAGGTAGAGGGCTTTCGTGTAACAGTTGCCACTCCAAAGAGGTGATTGGTATGATTTTACGAACACAACCGCTCCCTGATTTAGGAGTTAACGGTGCAGGTGGTACCTGGCCAGCGTATCGAATGACAAAATCAAGTCTTCGTTCACTGCAAAGAAGATTCCAAGGATGTATGAATAATGCACTCTTAGCAGTAATCCCTATTGGATCAAAAGAGATGGTTGGTTTAGAGGTTTATGTCTCTAAATTGGCACAAGATAAGAAACAGCCAATTGCCATTCCTGGGCTAAAGCGTTAGAGGAGTAGATAGTTATGGATATTAATAGACGAGATTTTCTCCAAGTAGCAGCAGCATTGGGGCTTTTTAGTGTTACCAATGGATCGTTGATGGCAGGAGAGAAGGTCAAAGAGAAGCTTCAAAATATGAGTTTCAAAGAGATTGTTGCTTTTGAGCCTAAGGGTAAGGTATCGCTTTTGCATATTTGTGATATGCATGCACACCTTAAGCCACTCTATTGGAGAGAGCCCTCTACACTTATCTCTGCTGATAATTTGGTAGGAACACCTGGGTTTATCTGTGGCGAGACCTTTGAGAAGTATTATGGCATTACGCCAGGAAGTTTGGATCAATACTTTGATACCCACAGTAACTTTGAAGTCCTTGCTAAAAAGTTTGGTAAGATGGGTGGTGTTGCCCACATGAAAACCGTTATCGACGATGTACGCAAAAAACGAGGCAAGGAGAATGTACTGCTGCTTGACAGTGGTGATACATGGCAAGGAACAGCAGTAGCTCTTAAAACCAAAGGTGAAGCCATTGTTGATGCTCAAAACTATCTAGGTGTTGATGTGATGGTAGGGCATTGGGAGTTTACCTACGGTAAAGAGCGTGTTGCCCAGCTTATTGAGATGCTTAATGCTGATTTTATCTCTCAAAACGTGATCGATAATGATCCATTCTCTGATGATTTTGAAGAGCTTATCTTCCCTCCTTATACTATCAAAGAGGTCGGTGGAGCTAAAATTGGTATTATTGGGCAATCCTTCCCATTTACATCCACTGCAAATCCTAAACGTTTTACGCAGGGGTGGAGTTTTGCATTGCGACATGAGAGTCTGCAAGAGTATGTTAATGAGCTTCGTAATGAGAAGAAGGTTGATGCTGTTGTTGTATTAAGTCACGATGGTTTCTCAGTCGATCAAGAACTTGCCAAAAAAGTTAAGGGTGTAGATTTTATTCTTAGTGGGCATACTCATGACCCTAGTCCTGAGCCCATTGTCATTAACGATACTGTCATTTTAATTGCAGGAAGCCACGGTAAATATGTGGGACGACTCGATATTGACATCAAAGATAAAAAAGTAGCAGGGTATAACTTTAAGCTTATTCCTATTGCATCGAATTTGATTCCAGCTGATAAAGCAGGAGAAGAGCTTGTAGAGAAGTGGTATAAGCCTTACAACAAAGAGCTTAATGAGGTACTGGGTACAACCAAAGGAACACTCTACAAAAGAGATACATTCTACTCTACTTTTGATGCTTTGATTGGTCAAGCGATCCAAGATAAGATGAAGAGTGATATTGTCTTTACCCCTGGGTATCGATGGGGTACAACAGTTCCTGCAGGTGATGAGATATTGATGGATAATGTCTATGAGATGAGTGCTATTACCTATCCTGAGGTCTATACGTTTGATCTTAAAGGCTCTGTGATTGCAAAATTGATGGAGGATATTGCCGATAATGTCTTTAATGCCAATCCGCTACTTCAACAAGGTGGGGATATGAGCCGTTTGACTGGAGCTAGTTACTCGATCAAGATCTCCGCTCCATCTGGTAAAAGGGTATCTGATTTTATGATTGGCGGAAAGCCGCTTGATCCCAAGAAAGTTTACCGTGTTTCATCATGGGGTGGTAACTTGCAAAATGCACCAAGTGTTGAGAACCTTGCCAAAGAGACACCAGCAGTCTATGATGTAGTACGTGACTATATTAAGAAGAAAAAAGTTATTGATATTAGCATGACATCTAATGTTAAGGTGTTAGATTATACTTGCGGATGTCCACAAAAAGGTGCCAAGTGCTAATTTAAACCTCGTGCCTCATCTTTTGTTATCCTAATTTAACTCCTGTCCAAAAGTTTAAGAGGTGAGGCACTGAAGTAAAATAGATTAAGGCTTATAGATCTTTTAAATGATATAAAAAAGGTAAAATAATGAAAAAAATTCAAAGAAGTATATTAGCAGCTACGCTGCTTTTGGGTACGCAAGCTTTTGCTGGTGGTGAAGTAGAAGCTCAAATTATTGAAGTAACTCCTCCTGTTAAAAAAACTTCGAGTGTCAAACGAAGTCTAAAAGGTAATATGGTAGTAGACTATAAAGTACTGCCAACAGCAACCGATACACTTGGGGGTATATTTACAGACGGAATCTTTTACGGAAGATTACGATCAAATAGCTTCTATTGGGATTGGAATGAAGAGACCGATAAAAACAAAGACAATAAAAACATGGGTCTTGGTGGAAGTTTGATCTTTAAATCCGCTGCTTATAATGGTTTTAGCTTTACACTTGGCTACTATGGATCAATGAATCCTGAATTTATGAGAATGGCTGTTGATGAGGTAGGTTTTGCCAAAGCAGGTAAAGATACCTTTAGCCGATACGATGTATCCAAATCAGCTGGATATGAGAGTGGAATGCACGTTCTTGGTGAAGGGTACCTTGAGTATAAAAACAATTGGCTTAACCTCAAGCTAGGTCGTCAAATGTTTGAATCGGTATTTACCAAATCAAACGATACCAAAATGATCCCTAATACTTTTGATGGTCTCACTGCAAGTGTTAAACTCAACGATAAAACAGCAGCAAGAGTAGCTTATTTTGATAAACAAAAACTTCGAGATCATACCTCGGCACATGATGTTGTGACTTTTAAAGACAGTGATGGTGAGAAGTGGAATAACAATGATGATGCTGCTGTACATAAAGGGCTTACTCATGATGCCTTTGTCGCTGCGGGTGAAGATCCTCATCACGATTTAATCGTTGCAGATATTCGTTCTAAGTCAATTAAAAATCTTGATGCAACACTTTCGCTCTTAAGTGTGCCTGGTGTAGTCAATGATATAGTTGCAGAAGCACACTATACAATACCATTCCAAAACGGTTGGGCATTAAGACCAGGATTTAGATTCTTCTATCAAATGGATGATGGTGGAGGAGAAGTGGCAGGATATACTAACCTTTCAGGGAAAGAGGCTGTGGGATATGATGCCGATGTAGCCAATTCACTTGATAGTTGGCTATTAGCCGCTCGATTGGATCTTTTAATGCCACAAAAGCAAGGTTTCTTTAGATTAGGATACTCTCAAATTGCAGATAAAGCCGATATTTTAGCTCCATGGAGAGGTTTCCCAACAGGTGGATTTACACGAGCCATGGCACAATACAACTGGTATGCAAACACCAAAACCTATATGGCACGAGCAGCTTATAAGTTTACACCAAACTTTGATGTAAGCTTGCGTTATGCTATTCAAGATTTTGATGATGATAAAGTAAATGTTCAAGGTGATAGCACGATTTGGCATCTTGATACGGTTTATAAGTTTTCACCAGAATTTTATATGAAAACCCGTGTAGGTATTGTTGATGCTGATATCAAAAACGGTAATGATGTATCGTACAATGAGTATCGTTTAGAGTTTAATTATCTCTTTTAGGAGTAGAAGATGAGAAGTGTAGGATTATTACTCATTACAACACTGTGCATAAATGCATATGATTATGCACTTAGCCCCAAAAAAGTAGGAGAGAATATCTACTGCTTTTTTGGTAAGCCAGAGGTTATTAGCAAACAAAACGGTGGTAATATCGTCAATTCGTGTTATGTGATGACTCCTAAGGGTTATGTTGTAATAGATAGTGGTCCAACATATCAATACGCTTCACAAACCTACCAAGCGATGCAAAAGATAGCACCGCTTGAGGTAAAATATACCATCGTAACACACGAGCATGATGATCATTGGTTGGGTAACAGCTACTTCAAATCCAAAAATGCTACCATCATAGGACCCAAAACCTATGAGCAAAATATTGCAAGTCACACCTCTAAGATGAAGACTGAAGATACTCGTATGGCAAAGTATCTCTCAAAAGAGACTCTAAAGAAGACCTCCATTGTCCCACTTGATATTGTGGTTGATCAAACTCCTTATAGTTTTGCACTTGGTGGTGAAACATTTACCATCAAGAGACTTGTATCCAAAGCCCATACTAGTGGAGACTTGGTTGTACTTCTATCCAAAAACAGAGCAATCTTTGTGGGTGATATAGTCTTTAATGATCGCATCACCTCAATGCGTGATGGATCTATTATTGGTAATCTTGATGCTATTGATTTAATTGATCAAAGCAATGTTGATTTTGTGATTACAGGACACGGTACTATTGTTACCAAAGATGCTACAAAGCGTCAAAAAGCCTATTTGACCCAGATGAAAGATAAGGTACTCCAAGCCATTGATGAAGGTGTTGAAATTGAAAAAATCAACACCCTTGTGAAGCTTGAAGATTTTGCCAATGATAATCTCTACAAAGAGTTGCACAAGCTCAATGTATTGAGTGCGTACAGTGAACTTGAAATGTATGAGGAGGAAGAGTAATATGAAACAGCTACTCATGATACTGCTTTTGGCAACGGGTGTATGGGGTAGTGAGGGAATGGCAACCTTTAAACAAAAGTGTGCCTCGTGTCACCAACTCTATGTGCCACTCTCCCAGCTAGAAGAGAACTTTATGCGTCAAGATAACAAACTGCTCAATCTCAAAGCCCCAACTGTCAATCAGATGGTTTATCGTCTTAAAAACCGTATTGGTGATCCAAATGGTGATAGAGATATGCACCTCATGGAGATAGAGAGTTTTTTGGAAGATTATTTTCAAAACCCCAACAAAGACAAAAGTGTCTGTTTGCCCGAAGTGCTTAAGTTTTTTGAGACCATGCCCAAGATGGATTTGAATGATGAAGAGTTTGAGAGCATTGTAGCCTTTCTCTATGCCTATGACCCTAAATCGTATCAAAACAAAACGTTGGATTACCAAGCGTTTGAGAGTGCGAAGCAACAAGCCAAGAAGCAAGATAAGATGGTGATGATCTTTTTTACTGCCAAACACTGCTCATTTTGCAAAAAGATGGAGCGTAATGTGCTAAGCGATAGTGAGGTTATAGCGCAGCTTGATCAAGATGTGGTGGTAGTCAAAATCGATACGGCTGTACAAAAAAGTCCCATTGCCTTTACTCCTACTATGACCCCAACTTTTGTCTTTTTGAACCCTCAGGGAAAAGAGCTTTATCGTGTGCCTGGTGCATGGGAAAAGGGTGACTTTTTGCAAATCCTCAAAGAGGCAAAAAGCAAACAAAAAACCTATAAATCAAAGGAGAAGTAATGTCAAAATATGTGTGGATTTTTTTACTGCTTTTTTCAAGTTTGATGATGGCAGACACCGAGTTTGCAGATCCCAAACCTTCACTTGAAAATCCTCGTAAGTTTGTCTTTCCGTTGACATCAGATGATGAGTATGAAATCTCTCATGTACTCTCTTCGGCTAGTAATGTGATGAAGTTTTATGGACCAGAAAAGTGTGAAGTAGCCATTGTGTGCTACTCCAAAGGTATGGTAGCACTGCTTAAAAAGACAAAGTTTCGTGACGAGACAATTAAAAAGCGTCTGCGTTCATTGATGACGTATGATGTTGAGTTTATTGCTTGTGGCAATACCATGCGTACCTTTCAGATTAAGAAGAGTGATTTGATGGATGGGGTTGATGTGGTGACAGCAGGTATTGTTGAGCTTATTGAACGCCAAGTAGATGGATGGATCTACATCCGTCCCTAAAAAAATAATAAAGGAATTTTATGAAACAGATATTATTAAAATTATTTCTACTGCTAAGCTTGAGTAGCATGGTTTTTGCCCATGATCTTCAGGTCTATACAGCAGATAATAAAGAGGGTAAGATTACTCCTCAAAGCATTGAAGCAGCTTTTGTCAAAGCGGGATTTTATACTTCTGAAAACAGAGATATGAATCTGCCCTTTACAAAGCAGTTTAAAGAGACAAACTTTGATGTCTATAATCTTTTTACCTTTTACTCTAAAGCACACACTTTGAGCTTGGCTAAAAAATATCCTCAAATTGGACTCTTTGCTCCGTTGAGTATGTCTATCTATACTAAAAAAGGGGAAAAAAGTATTTGTGTTTCAACCTTGACACTTGAAGCACTCTCTACCATTATGGAGATTCCAAAAGATGATCCTACACTTATTGAAATAGCTCAGATGATGCAAAAAGCCATTAAGCTTGCACTGCCTAATGCCAAGCTAGAAAAGCTATCATACAATGTCAAAGCACTTAAGGGTAAACGTATTACACGCTTTGAGATGGAGATGGACAAAGATGAGTGGGAAGATACAAAAGATGAATTTCAGATGGAGTTTGAAGGTGAACTTTCACAAAATGGATTTGTGATGGCTGGATTTAACGATTTGAATTTTGATTTTAAAGAGAATAAATACGATGGCTATACCTTCTACGATGTCTACTCTATATGTAAATTGCCTGTTATCTATACTGTAGCAAAGCTTCGACCCGAAGCAGGTGCTTTTGCTCCTTGTTCACTCTATCTCTATATGAAAAAGGGTGAAGAGACGATGCATATAGCTTATCCTTCCGTATACAACTGGATAAGTGCTTTGTCTATAGAAGATAAGGCTTCATTAGAGGTTCTTGATGATGCACAAAAACGTATGGAGAAGATCCTTACAAAACTTACAGAGTAGCTCTAACTCTAAAGCCCCTCTGTGGGGCATATTTTGGGTTCAATATAACTATTTAAATATCAACTTATAGTATTAAAATCTATTGATACTTTTGTAGATCCTCGATCAAAGCGTTATAGACAAAATTGATAAAAGTTTTTTTCTTTAGGTAGAGTCTAAAGGAGTTTTCATTATACGTAGTAATATACTCATCATTGGCTTCTCTGCTATCTCTTGCTATAGATTTAAACATACCATCTCTGTACGATAAGGACAAATTACCCACAAGTCCGTTGTTAAAAAAATACCCCTTTTTGAGTGCTTTGATAAAAAGTTCAATCTCATCACAAGAAAGTTTTATAGGTTGCATCTCTATCTTCCTTATATTTTTTCTAATTATACCAAATAATTTTCAGTGCTCACAAACTTACACAGACTATTGATTAAATTTTAATCACTATAAAGCTACAAAAATGTCTACTCATGTGTTACAATTTCTCATATCAAAAAAACACAAGGAGTAGAAAATGAAGTTCAAGCATATAGCATTAGCAACTTTGTTAGCACCTGTTGCTCTTCTAGCAGAAGAGGCAACTTTAAATTCAGGAGATACGGCGTGGATGCTCGTAGCCACAGCATTTGTAATGCTGATGACACCAGCAGGATTGGCACTCTTTTATGGTGGTATGACACGGAGTAAAAACGTACTCAACACAATGGGGATGAGTCTGATCGCCTTTGCAGTGGGAACACTCGTTTGGGTAGTTGCAGGTTACTCAATTGCCTTTGGTGATGGAGATTTTATCGGAACGGGAAAACTTTTCTTAGCTGGTATAGATGATAAGTCACTTAGTGGTACAATACCAGAACTGCTTTTTGTAGCCTTCCAAGGTACATTTGCTGCCATTGCCGTAGCCATTGCGAGTGGTTCGATGATTGAGCGTGTGAAGTTCTCAACCTTTGTGATCTTCTCTGCACTTTGGATATTGGTAGTCTATGCACCCGTTACACACTGGGCATGGGGTGGTGGTGAGACACTAAACTTTGGTGAGATGGACTTTGCAGGTGGTACAGTTGTACACATCAACGCAGGTGTGGCTGGTTTTGTGGTTGCTATGATGCTTGGAGCACGAAGCGATTACGGTAAAGCAGCGATTAAACCATTCTCTCCAGTGCTTACAGTACTAGGTGCAGCCCTACTATGGTTTGGTTGGTTTGGATTTAACGCAGGATCAGAAGTAGCAGCAGATGGTATTGCAGCAAGTGCTTTCCTTGTAACCATGATTGCAGGTGCTTTGGGTGCTATTGGATGGTTGGCAGCTGAGTGGGTTGTCTATAAAGCTCCAACGCTTGTCGGTGGTGCATCAGGAATTGTAGCTGGTTTGGTTGCTATTACTCCAGCATCAGGATCTGCAGGAGCAATGGGAGCCATTATCATTGGTCTTGTTGGTGGTATTGTTGGATTCATCGGTGTAGCTAAACTCAAAAAGATGTTTAAAGTAGATGACTCTTTGGATGCCTTTTGGGTACACGGATTGGTAGGTATCTGGGGATCACTGGCTACAGCGATCTTTATCGCATCGTATGCAATGCCAGAGAATTACAATATGGTAGATCAATTGGGTAAACAGGCGGCAGCAATTGTACTGACTATCGTATACAGTGGTATCATGACAGCGGTTGTCTTTAAAGTATCAAGCTTATTTACCAATGGTGGACGAGTTGATGAAGAGACAGAACAAATTGGTCTTGATGAAAAAGTACATGGTGAAAAATCTATCAACCTATAAGATATAGGTTGATTAAAAATAGATCATAAAGGAATATAATATGAAAAAAATTGAAGCGATTATCAAGCCTTTTAAACTTGAAGATGTTAAAGAGGCTCTAGTAGAGGCAGGAATTACAGGTTTGACTGTGAGTGAAGTTAAAGGTTACGGAAGACAGCAAGGACACTCAGAGATCTACAGAGGTGCTGAGTATGTGGTAGAGTTTATCCCAAAGATCAAAATTGAGATCGTAGTAAGCAGCGATGAGTATGCAGAGATTGCAATCAAAGCGATTTCAGAAGCAGCTAAAACAGGTAAGATTGGTGATGGTAAGATCTTTGTAAGCACCATCGATAGCGTGCTTAGAATCAGAACCAACGAAAAAGATGAAGAGGCACTTTAAACCTCTTTTATACATTATTTATACCCCCTAATTATTTATCTACCCTCCCCCTTGGGGTAGATTTTCTTCATCAACCCCTAATTTACAATTGCATTACTCCACTTGACGAGTGAAAGACGATAACCGCTTGTTACAACTTTGACCTCATGGCTAAAGTAAGGATTGGAAGGAAAAACAATCATATCCCCCGCTTGGGGTTTCAAGACGATATTGTTGCCCTCTTTATCAAAAAGATAGTTAAAGAGCAGTTCCCCGCCACTAAAGGCATGGTTGCATTCATCCAATACTTTTTCTTCTTGATGGCTTGTAGCAAAAAGTACGGTTGTGAGTTTACGTTGAGGAGCTACACAGCTAAAGCCTATCGTCCTATTTTGTTTATCAACCAACTCATTGGAGTCATCAGCGTGTTTGATATAAAATGAGCCTTGGGTATACTCAAGTACCTGAATAGGCGTAGAGAGTGTCAAAGAGAGATTAAAAAAGCTCTCAATTTGGCTTTGATGGAGCATAAAGTTTTTGTGGTAGAGTTGAGTATAGAGAGTATCAAGCTCATAGATATTGGTTTTGCGAATCTTCTCATTGAGTGTAGAATCTATGATGCTATTGAGAATCACCTGCTTGACTTTGGCTTTTTGGGCATTGGAGTTTTGATAGATACTCTGAGCAATCTCTTGCATCAACGTCATATCAAAAAAGTTTTTGATGACCATAAAGGGGTATTCATTGTAGGGATTGGGCAAAATAGGATTACAGATTCCCCACTCTAGTAGTCTCTTATCGCAAAAGACTTTGTCACTAATTTGAATCACAGTTACCTCATTGTATTAAATATAGCATTATACTACGATTTAAAACCCTTTGTACCAAAAAATATAAAAAGGATGATTTTTAGGCTCTTTCTAAAAAAGTATTATTTAAGCTTAAAAACATAAACCTAGTTCATTAGAAAATAAAAGAAAGGGAACAGTAAAATAGAGTTTGAATGATTAAAAGAGAGTCTAAAAGTAGACTCTACTTATTCATCATATCCAAAAACTCATCGTTGTTTTTGGTTTTTGTCATTTTAGAGAATAGGAACTTAAGCCCCTCTACCTCTTCCATGTTTTGCATAGCGTTTCTAAGAGCCCATACTTTTTGAAGTGTTACTTCATCACTTAGAAGCTCCTCTTTACGTGTACCCGATTTGGTCACGTCAATTGCAGGGTAGATTCTTCGCTCTGATACATTTCTATTAAGTACCACTTCGGAGTTACCTGTACCTTTGAACTCTTCAAAGATAACCTTATCCATCTGGCTACCTGTATCGATCAGTGCTGTTGAGATGATGGTCAAAGACCCACCCTCTTCTACATTACGAGCTGCACCAAAGAATCGCTTTGGCTTGTGCAGTGCATTAGCATCCACACCACCCGAAAGTACTTTACCGCTACTTGGTGTAACGGTATTGTAGGCTCGTGCCAAACGTGTAATAGAATCCAGTAAGATAACGACATCTTTACCTAGCTCTACCCGTCTCTTGGCTCGTTCAATCACCATCTCAGCCGTTCGTACGTGGTTTTGAGCAGGCAGATCAAAAGTAGAGCTGTAGACTTCACCTTTAACTGATCGTTGCATATCCGTTACCTCTTCAGGACGCTCATCAATAAGCAGTACCATCAGTGAAGCTTCAGGATTATTGGCAGTAATACCGTGAGCTAGCTCTTTGAGAAGTTCGGTCTTACCTGTTCGTGGAGGAGCTACGATCAAGGCTCTTTGCCCTTTACCAATTGGAGTAAAGAGATCCAATACTCTACCTGTAAGGTGCGTTGGATGATACTCTAACTTTAGCTTCTCACTTGCATAGAGAGGTGTAAGGTTATCAAAGAGTGGTCGTTGCTTAGATTTATCAGGTGCAAGATAGTTGATTGCTTCAATTTTGAGCAGTGCATAGTACTTCTCTTGCTCTTTGGGTGAGCGTACTTGACCTGTAACAATATCCCCGTTTCTAAGAGCAAAACGGCGAATTTGTGTAGCAGATACATAGGTGTCGTTACTTGTATTGGTAAAGTTGCCATCGATGGATCGCAAAAAGCCATAGCCATCGTGCATGATCTCCAAGATACCTGTGTAGAGGATAAATCCTCCTTGTGATACTTGTGTTTTCAAAATTTCAAAGATTAAATCTTTTCGTTGAAACTCATTAGGGTTTTCAATTTTAACACTTCTTGCAATCTCTACAAGTTGGGTTAGTGGTTTTTGTTGTAAATCTTCGATCTTATGACCATCAACTGGTACATGTGTTCGATTTTTACGGGGAGTTGGTTTTTTATTTTCACTCATAAAAAAGTCCTCTTTTAATTTGTGTTGAGTTAATACTATAAATGTGGAATGTTTCAAAGGATTGCTTAAACAGAAGTTTTAACAAACATATAAAGATAAGCCTATTATAACCTACGCTTACTTAAATAATCATTAATACTATAATCTTTTAATTTAAATCATCAAACAAAATTAACATTAATGACCGTAAGTACTTATACAATAAATATATGTTATAATTTTATCACTTTTTAAATTTTAAATCAATCGAGTACTATATAATGACTAATTTAAATGAGATATGTGATCTAATTACATCGAAATATAAAATTGATTATATTATTATAGATTCATCATATCAAATACAAAGCTTCTCTCAAGGAGTTGAACGTTTTTTTGAACCAATGGCTTACCCCCGTTTAGATAACTGCGATATAAGAGAGATAATGTATGAGCTTATTGGATACGAAAAGATTATTGATGAGATTGGAGATTCTGATACTAGCTCTTTTTATATCTCTACAATCTATAAAAACAGTTACTATATAGATGTTTATATACGACACTTAAATCACTCCAATGAGATTGCTATTTTGATTGATGATATTACAGTACACGCTCAAAAAGAGCAGGTAATTTTGCAAGATAGAAACGAAAAAGATCTACTTGTCAAAGAGCTTGCTAAAAAGAACTATCTATTAAATAAGTATCAAAAAGCAGCACATGAAGCCATTCCCATACTCTATTTGGATGCTGCTTGTCAAATAGTCAACATTAATACAAAATTTTTGTCGTTACTTGGGTATGCACGTTCCAAGATTAAGTATCAGCATTTTAGTTGTCTTATTGATCCAAAGAGTGATACTTTTGATAAAGATCTTGTTTTAAAAGATATGTATCAACAAAAAGTACACTCAAAAACACTTAAACTTGTTACATACCACAATAAAATGCTCTATGTAAATGCTATATTTATTCCTATCTTTGATGAGAAGGAGAGAGCTTTAAAAGAGATGCTACTCTTTGCAGATGATATTACATCCCATAAAAAAGATAATTGCCAACTCCAAGAGATAGCCTATTATGATGCTCTTACAGGAGTACTCAATCGTATAGGATTGGATAATAAGATAAATAGATTAATACAAGTGCATACTCCATTTGTATTGATGTTTTTAGACCTTGATTTTTTTAAAAATGTCAATGATACACATGGACACTACTATGGGGATCAACTATTGCAACAGGTGGCAAAACGTTTAAACTCTATTTTAAATGAGAGCGATATTATCGCACGATATGGCGGTGATGAGTTTGTCTTGATTATCAACTCTAAAAACAAGTCAAATAATATCGAAACGTTTGCTCAAGAGATAGTGAATAGTATTAGCAAAAAATACAGTGTTGAAGATAAGGTAATTACAATTGGTGTGAGTATTGGAATTGCATATTACCCTAAAGATGCTATGACAAAGGAGCAACTTATTCAACAAGCAGATAAAGCGATGTATGACTCTAAGAAAAAAGGGCGTAATCAATTCTCTTTTCATAATTTTTAAATTACTATAAAGGAGTTTTATGAGACAATTTAGTTTGACATGATGCTGATACTACTTAATACTTATAATATTTTACTTTACTCTTTGCAATATAGTAGTATAATCACTTTTACGAGTACAGATGGGAGTAGATAGCTAGAATGGTAGATAAAAGTAAACATATCGATAATATAAAAAAGATTTTAGTGGGTAATGATATTAATCACTTTCATACCCAATTTGAACAACTATCAGAAAACTTAGATGAGATTGATCAATACTTTAAGAATGCTATAGAACTATCGTATAAAAAACTACACCATAAACTCGAACAATCTACTCTGATGTTGGAGCAAAAGATTAATAATTTTGTCTCCGATAGACATGTAGAGAAGACACAACTTCGCAGTATCATCTATGAAACGATTGAAACACTTGAAGATCAGATATTTGCACAAAAAGATATTTTTGCAGACCATATAAAAGATATCAAAAAGAGTATCGTTGATGAATACCAAGAAATTCAACGTGAGATTGAGGCGATGCAAAAAGATCTCAATAAGATATTAACGATAGATATTGAGAGTGTCTCTAAGGAAAAAATATCAAATGAGATCTTCTCTCAGACACTCTTAAATGGAGTGCGTTCCATTCACTCTAATAAACAAATTGCTACGCATGAGCTTGCAAGAGTTAAATCTTCAACCAATACCAATCCATTAAGAGAGTATATTGAGCAAGAGAAACAAGAGTTAAAAGATTTAGCAGACAACATTAACCAAGAGAAAAAAGAGCTCTATGGATACTTACAGGAGTTAAAAGAGTTTAGTGCTATGCAACCTTCAACTACACTTAAAGTGATGAATGAAGATGTTATTGATGTAGCTGAGATTGTCAATGAAGAAAAAAGCAAAAATTCGTCCTCTATGCAGGGGCAATAAGCCAAGAATTTAGCTTTTATTTTATATAATTTAAACCAACTAAAGTCAAGGAGAATGAGAGCAATGGTAGATAATGACGTAGATCAAATAAGGGAACTGATTTTTGGTTCACAGATGAAAGATTTTGAGGTAAAGTTTACTCAGCTCAATGCCAAAGTCGATCAGATGAAAGAGGATTCAGCTAAAGCTATTAATGAATCTTATATGAAGCTACACAAAGAGATTGAAAGATCTATGGAAGTAGTTGAACGTAAGATTGACACAGTTGCATCAACTGCACAAAAAGAGAAGACAAAACTTAGAGAGCTTCTTGATACAACAGATGAAGCCTTGCAAGATCAACTTTCAACACAAAAAGATGAATTTTTGTCAAAACTAAAAATCATGAAAGAGAGTGTTGATGATGAGCATCAGCAAATTGATCAAGACCTTCAAGCAATGAAACAACAAATTGAAAAAAGTTTAGAAGTTGGACTTAAAAAATTATCCGATGAAAAACTTTCACGTGATGTTATCTCTCAAGCACTGATTGATATGGCAATGAAAATGCAAAGTCCTAATGCAAATTTGATGCCAAACAATCAAGGGGGAGCTTCTGAAACGAAGCAATAACCCTCAATTTGATGAGCTAAAAGCTCTACTTGTTAGTGATGAAATTGAACAACTAGAGCAATTAGAGAGCAAAGTAGTATCATTAGAAGCGAGTCTTAATGATAATATTAAGCGGCTTGGACAACACACAAGCCACTTTGAACAGTTAAAACGACTGCTTCAGACCAATGAGCTTGAACAAATCAAGCAAGTTGAGCGTCAATTAGCTGCATTTGATAAAGAACATAGAGTTCATTTTGAAGAGCTTGAAAAACGATTTGAGAGCAATGAAGTAGATCTTATAAAACAAGTTGAACTTAAATTAGCCTCATTTGATCAAAGAATTGATGATGAAGAGAGTATTAAAAAGAGGGTTTTACCTCTTTTTGATGATATATTGCTCTCTTCACTTCAAGACAAAGATCAAAAAACTATCTCTATCTTATCTCAGTATTTTGCTCAAACGCTCAAACAAGCATCTAATCATGACAGCAAAGCTCTTACCTCTTCACTTCAAGCCATTCTCTCTTCTACTATATCCAAAGAGATTGAAAACAATCAAGATAAGATGGTCGATGCACTCTACCCCATATTGGGTGGAATGGTATCTAAATATGTGACCCAAGCGATCAAAAAGCTTATGGAGGGTATTAATACCCAAATTGAACAAGGGCTCTCGTTAAAGTACTACAAACGAAAAGCAAAGGCACTCTTTACAGGTGTAAGTGAAGCACAACTCATGTTAGAAGAGGCAAGTGATGCGCATATTCTTGCGATGTATGTATTGCAAAAAGATAGTGCTTTACTGATTGCCCAAGCTCAGCTCGAAGAGAGTACCATTGGAGACCCCCATATGGTAGCCTCAATGGCGAGTGCTATCAAAGACTTTATCAATGACTGGGTAAGCTCCTCAGAAGAATCTAAAGAGGTTCAGATCATGAGTTATGGCAACATTACACTCTATATCGAGAGTGCAGGAAGTGTCTACCTTATAGCCTTTTTGGATGCGGAACCTGATTATGAAATTCGTGAAGAGATCAATAGTTTTTTTGCTTCATTGGTACGTCGATATTCAACCTTTTTTCAAGCATTTGATGGTGACGATAGTGCTCAAGAGGTAGAAGACATCTCAACTGAAATGTCCGTTTATCTTAACAATCAAGCAAGTCTTGATACGATAAACATACAACAAGCATCATCAAGAAAATATGGTTTATGGCTTATTGGTATTGCAATAGTAACCTATATGGGATGGAGTGGATATAAAAAATTTGAACTCTATCAAATAGAACAGCAGATATTAGAGCAGACAGGCTATGCAGTAAAACTTAAAAACAAAAAGGATCAAATCTATCTTTTGGGTGAGGTCAAAACCTTTGAAGATGATAAGAAGATTCGTGATATTATTGAAAAATCTACAAATATAGAAATTAATAATCAACTTCGTATGAAACTGCCTGATATCTATCGTATTATTCACCACCAAAGTGATACAATACAAAATAGAATTACAAAACTAGAAGCACAAATGCAAAGATCACAAGAAAAAGTAATTCAAAAACTTCATTTTAAAGAGTTTATTATTGCTAAAATTGACAAACTCTTTGAGAAGCAACAAGGTGTAGTAGTACGCAAAGATGGTTCTTTGGACTTTTCAGATCTTAAACTTTTTAACACGGGTACAGTAATACTTAATGAACAGGATAAAAATACTATCAAAAAGGTATTTAAAGAGTATGTTGGATTGCTCTTAGGAGATGAAGAGATACGACCCTTTATCAAACAAATCATTCTTGAAGGGCATACTGATAGTATTGGACGAGCTGTAACAAACAAAAAGCTATCACTTAGTAGAGCTCAGATGGTCAAAGAGTATATTCTTTCACTCAATCTACCCAAAGAGTATAACCTAGAGCATCTTCTTTTGACACAAGGAGCAGGGAGTCAAGAGTTGATTTTCACAAATGGTATAGAAAATAAAGAGGCTTCAAGAAGGATTAAGATAAAATTTGTCCTAAATAAACAGCTGCTACTACAAAATATAGGTAAAATAAGGCAAAGAGATGATTAGAAAAAAGATACTTTTAATTGGTGATTTCAATGTAGGTAAAACAAGTCTTATTCGGCGATACGTTGATAATACTTTTGATGATAAATACTTGACAACCATCGGAGTTAAAATCTCTAAAAAGCTTGTAGAGGTCGATGGAGAGGAGTGTGAACTCTTGATATGGGATATTGAAGGGGCAACAGAGCTTAAAAAGATCCCTTTAGCTTATATGAAAGGGGCAAGTGGGGCGATCTTTGTAGGAGATGTGGCACGTATGGAGACCATAGAGCATATTGATAAACATATTCGAACATTTTTAGAGAGTAACCCCAATTCAAAGTATGTGATTGCCTATAATAAAGCTGATATGTTAAGTGATGCTCAACTTGAAACATTTGAGTGTGGAGAAAAAACATTTTTTACCTCTGCTAAAGAGAACTTAAATGTAGATGAGATGTTCAAAAAGTTAACAAGTGAGATGTTGACATGAAAAATGTACAACTGGTTTTAAATGCTATTCTCTCAAAAGAGATGTTCCACTACATTCAAATTGATGAAGAGATGAAAATTATCAGCTACTCTTATGGTGTAGAGAAGTATTTTCCTGATATTGAACAGATGGCTCAAATTACAGGCAGTGATATACGAGAGTATCTCCCTGAGTTAGTCGGTAGTGAAAAAGAGATAGAAGAGCTCTTTTGGGTCTATAATGCCTCTTTTGATCTTGATACTATTAATAAAAATGGTTATTATATAGATTTAACCATACAATATTGTGGAGACAAAAGTCTACTCATTACCATTCAAGACAATACAAACATCATTCGTGCACAACAAAAACTGCTTCAATCAAACAATGAACTGACACTGTTACAAAATGCATTGCAGAAAGTTTTTGATCAACAAAATGCTCTTATGTTTGTTGTTGATAACTATAAGATTAAGTTTGCCAATCAAAAGTTTACAGAGCATTTTCAACAAAATAGTATTGAAGAGATCAATAAGATGAATTTTGAAATTTATAAAAGTTATGATGAGAATTTTGAAAGTTATGAAGATCTTTTTTTGACACTCTCAGGTAAAGCAGGATATATAACTATTGAAGATGAAGATTTTGTAATTCAAGCTAGCAAGCTTGATATTACCCATAAGCTCATTACCCTCACCAAAATTCAAAATTGAGTCATTATCAAAGGTCACACATGTACGATAATCAAGAATTGATCAACAAATTAACTCAAACAATGGATGAGATACTCCAAGCAAAAGAAGATGAGCAGATACATACTATCTTGGAAGAGTTTTTAATAGAACTAACCCACTCTGAACAATCTACCCTCTTTTTATTTGACCCATTAGAGATGCGACTCTATAACAACAATGCAAACAAATCACAAGATATCGTTGTGGTTGGGTCTTCAGGACTTTTAGGTATATCACTTCTGACTCAAAAGAGCACTATCTACAATCACCTTACAAGTGAAAAACATTATGACCCCTTGATTGATAATCCCTATCACAAAAAGCTCAAAGGACAAATCATTCATCCTTTGATGAGAAAGGGTGAATTGATTGGGGTTATTCGTATCTCTCGAACCATTCGAATCAACCGTAACTATACACAAAGTGATCTTGCATTAATTAAATCAATGGAAGATTTTTTTATTGATGTCATTGATGTATTAAAGCGTGATACTCAAGCAGAAGTGACTGATGAGACCTTACAAGAAGAGCCAAAAAAGAGCGAAATATCAAAACCTGAAGATAAAGTAGAAACGAAACCTACGCCCCAAACAAAAGAGAGTCAAGACAATGATGCAATTATGCTCTTTTTATCCAATACCGTACACGACATTCGTACACCAGCTAATAGTCTCTTTGGATTTTTGGATCTGATTGAAGAACGTATAGAAGATGAGCAAATTTTAGAGTTTATTACCAATGCCAAAGAGTCAGCCCAGTTTATCAACACATTGACAGATTCAATTTTGGATCGTGTGAAGTATACCAAAGAGTCCTCTGAATCCAAACCAACGGTTATTAACACTTCAAAGTTTTTTTCACAAATTGCCAATATCTTTAGTGCTAATATGTTTAAAAAGGGAATTGCTTATCTAATCTATATCGATCCATTGATTCCCAAAGAGATTGAGATAGAGGAGCTTAAACTTAAACGTGTATTGATTAATTTGATAGGAAATGCCTATAAATTTACCCCTAAAGATCAAATGATTGCTTTTTCTATTGAGTACGATAGAGATCAAAATAGACTGCACTTTAGTATCAAAGATACAGGTATTGGTATCGCAAAAGAGTCTCAAGAGGCAATATTTAAGGCATTTGAACAAGCCCAAGATGATACTTCGGTAGAGTTTGGTGGTACAGGCTTGGGCTTGGCAATATCGGCTAAATATGTACAAGAGTTTGGCGGTAAATTGGAGTTAGAGAGTGAGCTTGATAAAGGGAGTAACTTCTTCTTTAGCTTTGAACCTCATATTATTGATCAAGCACCTGCACATCTAAGTTTTGTTGATACTGCAAAGTATATTACGATTCTCACAGATTACAGCGACTGCATCAATGCACACAATATAGCTCGCTATTTAGAAGCTCTCTCTATTCCCAAAGCCAATATTAAAATATCGCATAAGATTGAAGAAGCTACAACGCATCTTTGTTGTTTTGAACATAAACTCAATCATGAGATACTCACCTATGTGCATGATAATAAGATCAAGATGATTGCAGTAGAGGAGGAGCTCTTTACACTGACAAAACACCCTGAGTACAAAGACCTCAAAGTGATTGCCGAAAATACCTACTATGGTGATGCTCTCTACTCGATGGTATCATCCAAAAGAAAGCCACGGGTATTGATAGCCGATGATAATAAGATCAATGCCATGCTTATCAAAACTATTTTAGAGAGTGAGTATTGTGAAATTGTTTATTCTCTTGATGGGCAAGAGGCACTTGATAGATTGATAGAGGGGCTTAAGAGCAACAATCCCTTTAGTATTATTTTTGCCGATAGACATATGCCCCATCTCTCAGGCAGTGAGGTGATTGAGCAATATAAGCAGATGGAAGCCAACTACCATCTACCCAAGCCCATTGTAACCGTTTCGATTACAGGTGATCCCTCTATGCCTGATGAAGAGAAAAAACTCTACGATACCATCGTCTCTAAGCCCTTTAACAAAGTGGAACTGCGTGAGGTATTTCATAAAGTGGTGGATGAGGAGTGATTCACTCCTCTTAAACCCGCATTATGCATTAGAGATTATGCCACTAGCATTCATCATTGCACCTAGGGCATTTGCGAAAAATCATCGATTAACCTTTTGGTTAAACTCAAATTTTTCACAAACGCCCTAGGCACAAGCATAAATACTATTATCTATAATTCTATTGCATAATTCGGGCTAAATTGAGATATAGAGTATAGGCACATAGAGCAGTAAGCCCATCGAAAATATCCATGGATCAACCTTGCTTTGGAGTATAGCTCTAAAGCCATCATCAAGATTGTGATCGATAAAGTGTTTTTTGATAATATCAACTTTAAAGATCAAATCAATAGATTTGAGTGTCAAGATAGCAATAATCCCAAAGTTTAGTGTAGATGTCAAGAGGGATACAAAGAGTATAAAATAGAATGTTGGGTGCATTAAAAAAAGAAGAAATATGCTCTTTTGATAGTGTAGATAGGATTTATATAAAATACCCTCTACGGTCTCTGCTCTTTGCCATGATGCCTCAAAAATTTCAAGCAGTGTCATGGCTATAATAATTTCAATAAAATAATTTTCCATAATGGTATCTTACCGATTTTTTGGTAAACTATCAAGTAAAAAAGGAAAAGTAATGAGTGATATTACAATCTGGCACAACAATCGATGCTCTAAATCAAGAGATGCATTAAAGCTTTTAAATGAAAAAGGAATCGAACCTAATGTGGTTAAATACCTTGAAGCTGATTTGAGTGTTGAAAAGATTAAAGAGATACTTGCCATGCTTGATATAGAACCACGAGAGCTTATGCGAACCAAAGAGGCAATCTATAAAGAGCTCAATCTCAAAGAGGAGAGTGACAGTGAGAAACTTATCGAAGCGATGGTAGCCAACCCTAAGCTTATTGAGCGACCCATTATCATCAAAGATAATCAAGCCGTGATTGCAAGACCAATTGAAAATATTGAAGCGTTATTAAATTAATATAAAGGAGAGCCTATGCGAATGATGGTAATGCTTTTTATCTTTTTGATTGGAGTCAATGCAGATGATTTTGCAAGGCTAAACTCCTCTCCTACGCCACAGATGCAGCTCAATATCAAGCATGCAAAACCTTGCAGCAACCCTGCACCTGCTAAGGAAAATCTTGACAGTGATTTTCGCTACGGCTGTTTTTGCGGTAAAAACTACCCCAATATCACCTCCGATACGGGCAAAAACTACCGAGTACTTGACCGCGATGAGCGTGAGAAGCTTGTAGAGAAGTACTATAAGATCAAACCCATAGATACAATTGATGAAATGTGTATGAAACATGATCTGTGCTATATCTATACAGGCAGAGAAGACCCTATCTGCAACGATATTATGTTTGATGAACTTAAAAAGATATCGAGTTACTTTTTTGAAGCAGCCAAAAAAGAGGGACGTAAATCCAAAGCGATGCGATGTGAACGACTCTCCTATGATATAGCACGCGTCTTCAAGACGGTATTTACTTCACGCGAAAATCTATCTATGACCCGTATGGGTATCTTTATGATGATCAATACCCCTATTACTGTTATGAGTAAAAGTGTGCAAAGTGGTGCACGTGGATTTAGTGACGATACCCAATACCCATTACCTGCCCAGCGGTGTGATGTAGAGTAGTATATATATAAGATAAACTATTTTGGGTTACCCTAAATCGGGTACCCTTGTGATTAGACCTATTTAACCAAGCTTTGCAGTGCGGCTACTACTAGGCGTACGCCCGCTCCACTAGCACCTACTGGATTTTCACCCCATTCGTGTTCTACAAAGGCTGGTCCTGCAATATCGATATGTGCCCATTTATCTTTGTGGTCTTCATCGATAAACTCAGAGAGAAATAGCCCTGCGGTAATAGCTCCACCGTAACGGGTATTGGAGATATTACAAATATCGGCGATATTGCTCTTGAGTGTACCCTTGAGGTACTTGTTGAAGTCTAACTTGGTAGCCAACTCGCCTGAAACATCTTGAGAGGCTTTGAGGAGTAGATTAGTTGGTTTTGCATGGTTGCTCATCACTCCTGATGTATACTCACCTACACCTACTACACACGCACCAGTCAAGGTTGCAAGATCAAAGATATAGTCGGACTTAACCTCTTGTTGAGCGTAGCAAAGTACATCGGCCAATACAAGTCTTCCTTCGGCATCGGTATTGCGTACTTCAATGGTTTTTCCGTTTTTGGCTACCAGTACATCATCAGGTTTGTAGGCATCTCCACCAATCATATTCTCAACAGCTCCCACAAACCCATGCACTTCAATGGGTAGATCAAGCTTGGCAACAGCACGCATAATTCCTAGTACAGCACTACCTCCACTCTTATCGGCTTTCATGGTGACCATAAAGTCTGAGGGTTTAAGTGAGAGACCACCACTGTCATAGGTAAGTCCTTTACCAATAATAGAGACTACGGCTTTAGGTTTTTTGGGCTTGTGCGTGAGGTGGATAACACGGGGCTTATGACGGCTTGCTCGGGCTACGGCTAAAAGAGCTTCCATCTTTTGCTCTTTTATCTCATTGGGTTTGAGAACAGTGCACCCCAATCCATGTTTTTTGGCTAGGGCTTGAGCAATCTCTGCCATCACTTCGGGGTAGCAATCATCGGGAGTGGTATTGACAATATCACGGGTAAAGTTGGTTGATGTTGCAATGGCTTTTGCTGTGACAATGGCTGCATTGGCTTTGGTAATATCTACTTTTTGATTATTAAAGCATTGTGTTGAGAGAGTAATGGTTTCAACTCTATTTTTAGATTTATCACTTTTATACTTTTCAAAGCTGTATTTTCCAAGTACAAATCCCTCTATCATCGCTTGGATTGAGCTTTCGTCTTGATCAATATAAGAGGCGACTTTAAGAGTGCTATAGCTTGTGGATTTAATCGCTTTGATCGCTTTGGCTGCTGCACTTCGTAGGTTAAAGCTCTCTAGTGAATCAACTCCAATGTAGAGTCTGTCACTTTGAGCCATCAAGCAGGTGCTATCTTGGGCACCCTTAAAATTAAGTTTTTTGAGATCTTTTTTATCGGCAATAAATGTATGATCTAAATCTTTGTTGACTACAAAGATAAGCTCAAGCTGGGCATCTATATCTTTTATTTTTTTATTTTTTAACTCTATTTTCATCTATATATCCTAATTGTATAATTTGCCTAATTATAGATAAAAAGTAATAAAATATGCGTTAATAATCTATTGGATTGTATAAGAATTGGATTTTTTGATTACGACAAAGTGTGTCGTAATCGTTGAGGTTTACTCAGCCACGTTCTCTTTCGCCACGTTGGGAGCATTCACACTGTTTGTCTCTACAGGTGCAACGCTTGGTTTACTCTCCTCTACAGGTGTAGGGGTTGCAGTCGTCTTGGCTTTTGCCTCTTTGAGTTGGGCTGTAAGTGTCTCAATTTGAGCCTGCGCTTTTGCCTTTTGGGCTTCTAGTGTTTTGATCTGTTGGTTTAGCTTACTTGTTTCATCACTGGCTTTGGTTTTAAGCTCATTGAGCTCTTTCATAACGGCACTCTTTTCATTGGTCAATGCTTCGATCATACCATTAAGCTTCCCTTTTTCCTCTTCGATGGCTTGGGTATCAGGTAGGGCTGATTTGAGTGTCGTTAGGTTTGCTTCTAAGGCTTTGATTGTCTCAGCTGACTTACTCTTAATATCATCTATTGTATCTTCCATATCAAAGAGTTTATTATCAAGCTCAACTGCTTTGGCTACATTTGCACCGTGTTTATAGACAAGCTCTCCACCCTCTTTGCCTTGGTAGAGTGATATACCTGTGTATCCAATAAGTACGAGTACAAACAAAAAGCGAATAAATCCAACATTAAAGAGCATGGAGAGCATTTTGAAGACCAATACAACACCACTTGCATAGACTAGATAGATACCTAGAATTTTATGCTCTTTGAGTGTAGCCATTGCATCACTTGATAGATTGTCCGCTGCTGCTTTGCCATCTACGCCACCTGATAGATATGCACCCAAGACGATTACTCCAAGTAACATCAACATCAAAAGAGATGTAACACTCAGTGCTCTTTTTTTGAAAAATGTATTGAATATCTCAATAAGCAGTACAATAATAGGAATTGCAATCGCAAAGTGTACAATAGCAGGGTGGACGAGTAGAGGAATATCTAAAGGTATATTAAGAGGGGGAATTGTTAAAGTCGGGAGTTGTTTGATGATTTCATCCATACGGTAATCCTTTGTTGTTTTGTTAGATAGTGTTTCTTATCTACAATATTTTGAAAATATTATAGCACAAAGTAAATATATTTAATTTAATAGAGTGCTATAATTTTAGAAATTTAATTGATTAGAATGGTTTAATGACTACAAAAATCACAATTGCTATTGAAAGTAGGGTAGGGACTTCATTGTAAAACCTAAAGAATTTACCACTTTTATAGTTACTCTCTTCAATCAATTTTTTGCGATAGTACTCTAATGAAAAGCTATAGGCAATTAAAAGTGCCACAAAAAAGAGTTTGGCATGCAACCATCCACCACCACTAAGCATAGCAGGCACGATATAGATTAGCATTCCACCACTGATAATGGTTGCCCACATTGCAGGCAAGCCAATGTATTTGTAGAGTTTATACTCTTGTATTTTGACTACCTCAACAAAATCAGCCTTATCACTGTGTTCACTGTGGTAGACAAAGAGCCGTGGTAGATAAAAAAGCATCGCCATCCAACTCATAAAACTCATCACATGAAAGGCTAAAATCCAATTATAATACGCTGCCATTACTTCTCCAATATTTTAAAGTCATCACGGTCATAGACCACGATCTGTTTTTGGTAATAATACCCAATATGAGCAAAATCTATCTTGATTTTACTGCCATTAGGTGGTATCGCATCTTTGTCTTTGAAAAAGATGTCGATTTTTTGACCATTGATAGAGAGTTTACGGTTGCTGTAGACTCCTATAATGTTTTTATAGAGTTCATTTTGTTTGATTTTAGAGATATCAAAACCTTTTGAAGCATCTTTGATATATTGGCTCGTATCGGTTTTGCCAATGGGGATTATATTTGATATTTTGGTTACTTCAATCAGTCCATTGTAATCTTCAACTCGTTCTACACTTAGATCATAAGCATGTCCCTCTTTTAGTTTGGCTGTGGTTTTGTAGAGATAGATACCTCTACCTGTAGTACTTTGTTGAATAAGGGCAACATCTCTTCGTTTAAAGATCACTTTGATATTTTTGAGCTTGATTGGAGTATTGATAGAAGAGACTTTATAGAGGTTTTCAATACTGCCTATTGGGCTCTTTGCCTTGTTTGGACTTTGTGTTGGGATAATATCTAGCTCTAATGCCTCTTTATCGTTCTTGATACTTTTTGATCCTTCTTTAGCGATGCTAAAGGTAGCGTAGATTGGAAGATGGTCTGAGTAGCCACGTTTGGTGTGTTTGTGGTGCTTCACTTCCCAGCGGTTGATATATCCTTTTTCTTTGAAAAGATAAGGGGGTTTAAAGACTCCAAAAGAGTCTATTGTATACTCAATATTGGATCTATTAAGCATATTTTTTGGGATGATAATGCTATCAATAGCTCCTTTTTTTCCATAAAAGTTCTTCGACCAGCGATTGTGTTTATTCATCTCTAGCCATAGATTATAGTGTAAGGCTCTATCTTCTTTTGAGGTGAGTGTCGCAATATCAACAAAGTTATGGTTGTAAAGGGTGTTTAAGATATGGTTGATACCTGTTTTACCGTTAGTGTCGTTAAACTTATTTTCCATAGTGAGATGTTCATTGTAGTCACTGTTGAAATCTCCCAAGATAATATATTCACTCCCCTTAGGTAACTTTTTGATCTGATTGACAAGAGCTTTTGCATAACGTATGCGTTTACTCTCTGTACCGTTTGAGTGTTTGGATTTCCAGTGATTGACAAAAACAACCAACTTGTTACCGTTAATATCAACATGTGCCTCTAATATAGATCGAGACTGATGCGAGCGATCAATAGTGATCTCATTGGTTTTGTTGATCTTAAAGCGAGAGAGTAGGGCGACTTTGACCGTTGAACGTTGCTTGGCGGCAATAGCATGGTAGCGATACTCGCATCCTACACGTTTGAGCTTTTGCTTAAGAAGATTAAGTGCGTAGATATTTTCAATCTCTTGCAGAGCCACAATATCAGCATTAAGATCACAAATAACTTGTGAGATATTGTTCAGTTTTTTCTCCAATGCTGCTTTGTCCCATCCATTTTTATAGGGTTGATAGTCACGATACTCACTGCCATTTTTTTGCAAATCAAAGAGATTTTCGACATTGTATGAAGCTACCTTAAAGGTATTGGAAAAAGCAATCATCGGTATTAGAAAGAGTAAAATTTTTTTCATATCTATTTAAAAAACTTACCAATCATACTGATTGCCCCATCTATACCGCCAACTTGTTCCAAAATATTTTCCGCAATTGAGCTGTCTTCATTGGTCATATTGTCAATAATGCTAGGCAGAGACTCCATCAACGAGTCGCTTGCACTCTCTTCATCTACCCCTAGTGCTGAGGCAAACTGGGCAATTTTTCCCTCACCCAAAAACTCTATAAGTGATTCTTTCGAGAGGGGAGCATTCTCTCCATCTCCAACCCATGAACCTACTATCTCAGAGAGATTATCATTTTGCATCGCCTCTTTGACACTATCAATGAGTCCATCACCATCCATAATACCCCCAAGTGCCCCTGCAATATCACCCAAGTCAATGCCTGAAGTTACCTCATTGCTATCATTTTGTATCATTGATGCAGCTGTGTTTAAAATTGTTCCAAAATCCATATTGTAATCCTTGTAATAGTGTAATCATATTTTATAATCATAACATCATTTAGATATATAATTCTTTTAAATCAATCAGCTATTAAATTTTGATTATGTTATAATCACTCTATATTTAAAGTAAAAAGGATAGATTATGCTTGTCTGTGACTGTATAGGATTAGAGTATAAAGATATCAAAGAGGCAATAGATGATCAGTATGGTCATTTCAATAATGTATTGGATGCAGTCAAAGATATCCAAGAGAGTATAGAAGCAGGTACGATTTGCGGATGTTGTATGGAAGAAGAGTGTGATAAAGTTGATATGCTTTTAATTGATGCCGTACGCAAAGCGTTAGATGAGACAAATAAATCAAAAGAGTAATCAAGGAGTTAAGATGTTAGTATGTGAATGTTTGGATTTGGAGTACGATGATATTAAAAAAGCTCTTGATGAGCATCCTCGTGAGCTTACTGATGTGTTTGAGGCGGTCGAAGCAATTAAAGAGAGTATAGAAGCGGGTGAAATTTGTGGATGTTGTATTGAAGATGAGTGTGACAAAGTCGATATGCTTTTAAAAGATGCTGTAGCCAAGGCTCTTAAAGAGTTAACTATTTAGTATAGAGGGTAGAGGTCTCTACCCTCTATTTACTCATTTTTTTAAAACTTCAGCCATATTTTTATAGATTGCATCGGGTTTTTCACTCTCTTCAAGCTTATCTAAGTACCTCCAGTAAATTAAACACTAATTAAAATCAATAAAGTAAGATGTGCCATAATTAGAACAGACTTTTTGAATATATTGGCGTAAATTGTCCCAACTAAAATAGGCTGTATGCTCAA
>Ga0193953_1000121_pt1 | contig 43146 bp, 35 predicted proteins | sample BB_4_MG_FD_140325 | JGI IMG/M metagenome (GOLD analysis project Ga0193953, IMG submission 140325) | Microbial mat bacterial communities from the Broadkill River, Lewes, Delaware, United States - BB_4_MG | ecosystem: Environmental > Aquatic > Freshwater > River > Microbial mats | place: USA...
AAATCAGCAGATAACCCATTATTACGCCAACGCTGTTTTAAGGAAGCTGATGACGGAGAAAACCCTAAAATAAGATATTCCGCATCATTGGGAACATCTTCTATAAACTGTCCAAATATTTGGCTCATAATGTACTTATCCTAATGTGATGCGTTTAAAGATAACAATCAGTATAATTATAGCTAGGGTAGATGGCGTTAAACATGAATTGGTAATGATAAGCTAAGATTTATTTTACTTGTTATCACCTTGCCTTAATAATTTAGCATAAAATACATTTCATTTTTACTTACTAAGTATAAACAATATAGTGAAGTTATCATGTATTTTTAATGCATTCTATATACCTATTATGATAATTTTTAAGGTATCATACATAATTGGTAGTTAGTGTATAAGGAAACCTGTCATTATCATAATATAATTATATGTGTTTTATATTAGATGACTCAAATACTGTGGTGTGTGTAGACCATTCAATTAGCATTAAATGATATAAATATAAATGACCACAATACAGCATGACTGGTATGCAAAACGTGAAAGAGAGCGTCAGCGTTATCAACAAACGTTGGAACGTGGCTTAGCGGAATGGGCAAATTCCAAAACCTTGCTGAATGAAAAACAAATTAATAATATTTATGAGTGGTTACCGTTAGATAGCCTACCTCCTGCCTCACGGGAGTTATTGGAAAAAAGTGAAGCGGCACACCGATCTCATCATCGTCAACGTTTATTATTACGTTGTATTGCTATTGCATTTATTTTTCTTTCTATCTGTTTTATTGGTTTTTATGCCATAAAAGTCAATGAAACTGCCTCAGCACATCAGCAGTTACAAACTGAAATGCAAAAGACATTGCGTGTGCAATCTTTATTTCTTGCTGACTTAGCTCAACAGCAAACACAGCAAGGCAATGCCACCAATGGTATGTTACTCGCCTTAGAAGCTCTACCCAAATCACTACAAACACCTGAGCGGGCTTATACTGCCAGTGCAGAACAACAACTCTATGCAGCCACTGTCAGCCCCCGAGAGGTTAAACTATTAACGGGGCATAACTATGTGGTCACCCAAACACGCTTTAGCCCTGATGGACGTTATATTTTAACTATTTCAGGGGATAAAATTGCGCGTTTATGGGATAGTAAAACCTTACAGTTAGCTATGCAGTTTGCTCATAAATGGCATGAAAATGGGTTTATTCAGGCAGAATTTAGTCACAATGGGCAATATGTTGTCACCACATCATGGGATAAAACCGCACATTTATGGGATATTCCAACAAAAAACTTAATTGCCGTTTTTGAGGGACATACAGAGTGGGTTAATTATGCCAGTTTTAGTCCTGATGATAAATATGTCGTTACTGCATCATGGGATAAAACTGTCCGTATTTGGGAAGTCTATAGTGGACAACAGGTGGTATTATTGCGGGGGCATGAAGAGGAAGTTAATCAAGCTTTCTTTAGCCCTGATGGCAGCAAAATCGTCACCGCATCAGAGGATAAAACTGCACGGATTTGGGATGTGGCAACAGGACGACAATTACATCGTTTAGCAGAACATGATGATACAGTTACTCATGTACAATTTGATGCCACAGGACGTTACCTATTAACAGCATCAATTAATTTATCTCAAGTACAAGATAAAACTGTACGTATCTGGGATGTTGAAACAGGGACATTATTACACCGTTTAGCAGGTCATGAAGACAGTATTACCCATGCTGAATTCAGTGCAGAAGGTGATTATGTAATTACCAGTTCTACGGATAAAACGGCGCGTTTATGGCAAACAAAATCAGGGCAACTCTTACGTATTTTTTCAGGACATCAACATTATGTACTTTCTGCGACCTTAAGCCATGATAAGCAGCTATTAGCCACTGTTTCCAGTGATAAAACAGCCCGTATTTGGAATATTAATACAGGCGAACTCCTATCTATTTTAGCAGGGCATGAACATTGGGTGAACTCCGCCACATTTAGTCCCAATGATGATCGGCTGGTAACGGCTTCCAGTGATCACAGTGCACGTATTTGGCAATTAAAGAGCCCAAAACATGCGACAATGATAGGGGATCACCACTCTCCTGCAACACATATTGGCTTTAGCCCAAATGGACATTATGCCTATGTTGTCAGCGATGATTACCGTATTCATATTTGGGATACTTTAAAGCACAGCAAAAAATATATTCTAAAAGGACACCAAGGCAGTATCACTGACTTAGAATTCAGCACCAATAGTCGTTACCTTGTTTCTGCCAGTAAAGATAACACTGCACGTTTATGGAATATGGATACAGGCAAACAACAAGTGGTTTTTGCCCATCATACAGGGCATATTAATGCGATAAAATTTGCAAAAGATGGGGAAAGTGTTATCACTGCAAGCGAGGACAAAACCTTGCGGCTATGGAGATTTAAAACAGGGCAACAACTTCGCCTTTTTTCAGGACAAGAACAAGGGGTAAAATATTTTTCACTCAGTCCTGATGGACAATTTATTGTGTCATTAGATGGGCATAATGCTTACTTATGGCAGATAAGCCAACGTAAAAAAATAGCCGTACTCAATGCACAAAATGATGTTGTCACTATGGCAAAATTTAGCCCTAATGGTCGCTATATTGCGACAGTAGAAAACACCTCTATTTATTTATGGGATGCCTTTACAGGTAAACAAATCAATGTATTGCAAGGGCATGAAGGGATTATTACCGATATTTTATTTTCTCCTGATAGCAGTGCTTTATTTACCGCAGCCTATGATAAAAGTGTACGTATGTGGGATATTTATTTAGGCACTCAAAAACGTATTTTTTTAGGTCACCGTAATGTAGTCATGCATTTAGCTTTAGATAAAAAAGGGGAATTATTACTAACCTCTTCTTATGATAAAACTGTGCGTGTATGGGATATTCAAGCAGGGCAACAAAAAGGTGTCTTAGCTGGGCATAATGAAATGGTTAATCGTGCGACCTTTAATGCAAATGAAACCTATATTTTAACCATGGCTTATGGAGAAGAAGCACGTATATGGCGTAAAAAAGATTTGGCGACCGTTGCCATATTAAATGATCAAAATGCTGGCGTAAATCATGCACTGTTTTCACCATTAGGAGATAGCATTTTAACTTTGCATCAAGATGGGCAAGCTAAGTTATGGCCTGTATTTAATTCCACCCAGCAATTAGTTAACCATGCTAAGACGACACTTCCTCGTTTACTAACTTCTCAACAACGCAATGCTTTTTTTGTTGAATAGAGCTTATGCTAAAAACACCGTATAATTATAATAATGATAAAGAGACCTACATGAAATAAAAAAGGTAAAGCATTACCTATCATGAAGGGGTAAAAATAAAATAGTATAATGGCAATTTAGGGTTAATAGTTCATGATTAGGGTATACAGGCTTCATTTATTACTGGTGACATTAATTTTATTCTTTAGTGGGTGTAGCTTTGCCCCTAAAAAACTTCCGCCTCCTTTTCAGCCCCCTCCTGCTGCATTTATTCCTAAACCAGCTCCAACCCCCTTAACTGAATTTGAAGGTTTTTTAGAAACACACCACTGTCATAGTATTGTGCCTGCACAACATTTATGGCGACAAGGAACAGACTGGAAAAAAGTTAATCAGCCACAACACGCCATGCCCCCAAAAGAAATGTGGGGAAATATTGTCCCCTTATTACATTTTATTAATGAAGAAATCATCCCTTTAATTGGAGAGGTAGAAGTAGTATCAGGGTTTCGTACCCCTGCTTTTAATCATTTAGCGGCAGGGGCAAAGCGTAGTCGCCACCTCTATTTTCAAGCGGTTGATATTATCCCCAAACAAGCTTATTCACGAGAAGAATTGCATTCATTACTATTACAACTATGGAAACAAAAAGGGCAGAAATATAAGCTAGGTTTAGGTTTATATAAAGGGGTACGTTTTCATATCGATAGCTTTGGATATCGAAAATGGGGCGGATAAAATCAATAATTATTGTATTTTATGCTTCCCTTTTAAATTGCAAATATATATCTATTCTTCACTCAGCTTCCACAATAAAAGCAAATGTTATTGGTTAAATATAACCTCCTATATGTTGTAATACAGTCAAGGAAGCTCTGTGTCTTCCCCTCTACAATATATTAAGATAACGACACCAGTAAAATAAGAGAGCACAAACGCTCACAGAACCTATTTGGTTCTATTGCGTAACTTCAGTTTATAATACTTGTTATTGGTTTATTGTTGATATCAATTTAGCTGGAGATGAACAGAAATAAACCATTTTTATTTACTTTGTTGTATCATAGTAAAACAGTAAATAAATAGAAGAAAATCTCCTCCTATTTTTTGTGATTTACACGCACACATTCCCCTCCTCAGTTCACACTATTGATAGCTTCAATATCGACATATTTGCCACGACAAGACGGTTACCTTACTTATGTCTGATTTACAGATAAAACATCCCCCTGCTGATAAAACAGTATATACATGGCAGTCTATTTTTAATATTGCACGACGGCATAAACGTGAAATTATTTTGGCGCATATTATTGCGTTACTAACTATGATTGTTACAGTGCCTGTTCCCTTACTGATGCCACTATTAGTGGATGAAGTACTATTGGAAAAACCAGGATTATTAGTTAATGCAATTAATAGTTATTTCCCCACTACATGGCATGGCGCAATTTTATCTATCGGGGTAATTGTAGGGGTGACACTTGTTTTGCGTCTGGTTGCGCTTATTTTCAGTGTCCTACAAACACGACAATTTACTGTGATATCGAAAGATGTGGTGTATTGTATGCGCCGTGACTTGGTTAATCGCTTAAAAAAAGTCTCTATGGCAGAGTACGAAAGTTTAGGCAGTGGGCAAATTAACTCCCACCTTGTCACAGATTTAGATACAGTGGATACCTTTATTGGTGCAAGTGTCAGCCGCCTACTGATCGCCGTGCTGACTATTATCGGTACAGCCGTGATTTTATTATGGATGCACTGGCAACTTGCTCTTTTTATTCTACTGCTTAACCCATTTGTGATTTATTTAACTACACGTTTGGGGCGTAGAGTTAAAGAATTAAAACGTAAAGAAAATACCGCTTATGCTTTATTTCAGCAAACTTTAAGCGAGACCTTAGACGCAATTCAGCAAATCCGTGCTTATAACCGTGAACAGCATTATCTTGGACGTGTTATTGAGGGGGCACGAGAAATAAAAGAACATGCTACGGCCTATGCATGGAAAACAGATGCAGCGGGGCGTTTATCCTTTACTGTATTTTTATTTGGTTTTGATATTTTCCGCGCCTTAAGTATGTTTATGGTGCTCTACTCTGATTTAACTATTGGAGAAATGTTGGCTGTATATGCCTATTTGTGGTTTATGATGGCACCGATGCAAGAAATCCTAAATATACAATATGGTTACCACAGTGCTAAAGCTGCATTAAAACGTATTAATGTCCTGTTTAATTTACATGAAGAACCCCATTATCCACTGAAGCATGATCCCTTTACTACGCATACCGCCGCAGTACGTTTAGAAAATATTCACTTCTCTTATGATAAACAAACACCTGTTTTAAATGATATCTCTTTAACTATTAATGAAGGGGAAAAAGTCGCCTTTGTAGGCGCAAGTGGGGGCGGAAAAACCACTTTAGTACAAGTTATTTTAGGGCTTTACACCCCCACTTCAGGGCAATTATATTTTAATAATACCCCTGTTACAGATATTGGTATGGATAAAGTCCGTGATAATGTTGCCACTGTTTTACAGCATCCTGCTCTATTTGACGACAGTTTACGTATGAATTTAACTTTAGGGCGTGAGCATGATGATAAAGTGCTATGGAATGCGCTAGAGGTTGCCCAACTTGCTGAATTTGTGAAAACTCTTGATACAGGCTTAGATACTGTTTTAGGACAAAAAGGGGTACGTTTATCAGGTGGACAACGTCAACGTGTTGCCATTGCACGTATGATTATCGCTCAACCTAAAATAGTAATTTTAGATGAAGCCACTTCTGCACTGGATACACAAACAGAACATGCCTTACATACCGCATTAAATGACTTTTTAGCAGATAAGACAACCTTAATTATTGCGCATCGTCTTAGTGCCGTAAAGCAAGCTGATAAAGTCTATGTTTTTGATGAAGGGCGGATTATTGAAGAAGGACAACATGAGAATTTAATTGAAGGAAATGGGCTGTATGCCAAGCTTTATGCAAAACAAAGTTTATAAAGCGACATATTTAATTATCTCAGTAAATATTTTTATTCATAACTGTGTTATTGGCAAAATTGGATAAGCTACTTTTTTAAGTCAGCACATTATACTGTGCTCAGATCTATACAAAGATGAGTACAGTACTGACTTTTTTGCAATCATGCACTATTTCTTGTGTGCAATATAAAATATATGCCCTGTAGGGTAAGCGGTACCACCTTATTATAGGTATAATGATTCATTTGTATATTTTTATCTTCAAATAACCACAACCACTCCATGCGATATATGTCTATAGGAGAGGCAAATAAATGTCAAATGAAACACATGTAGCAATCTTACAAGAAGGGGTGGCTGCATGGAATCAATGGCGCACTGAAAGCCATGATGACCCTGATTTATCAGGGGAGAACCTACAAGGTAGTAATCTTGCAAAGATTGATTTATTTCGTGCTAATTTGCACAAAGTAAACTTAAGTCATGCTGATTTAACAGGGGCAAACTTATCTAATGCTAATCTCAGTGAAGCCAATTTAACCCATACTAATTTTGGTAAAGCAGATTTAAGTGAATCAAACTTAAGTGAATCATATTTGGCAAAAACCAATCTTACTGAAGCCAATCTCAGTGAAGCCAATCTAACAAAAGCCTATTTGCTTGAAGCCTATTTAAGCAGCGCGAACTTAAGCCAAGCCAACTTATTTCGTGCCAATTTATTTGCTTCTGATATGTTTCGCGCCAATATGATAGGTGCCAATCTATTTAAAACCAATTTAACAGAAGCTAATTTGATTGAAGCTTATCTCACAGGGGCAAATTTATTTGGGGCTACTTTAACTGATGCGGATTTAACACGCGCAAAATTAGATGACACATATTTGCCTCCACAAGAAACAAAATAAACATTTAAGTACGATTAATATTTGACTCCTTTATTTTTACCGTTAATATGTAATGATGTGATAAAGCATATCGCCTAGTCAGCAAACTATATGCCTATCATAAAGAATAAAATGATTCATCCTCATCTTATTAGAAAATAATAATTTATTTGTGAAATCTAACAGATTAGCCCTGAAATGTGCTAAATGATGATAAAAAGAGTTACTCTAAAGAGTGAGGATGATTAATAAAATAAAGCTATTTATTTTTTTTATAGAAACTATGATTCTTTTTTATAGCTTTATATATTAAAATAGCAAATGTTAGAATAATCTTTCTGCTTCTTTGGAGGATCTATGCCAGAATCACATCTAAAATACCCTGAGAATGGGGAAAAAATTACCATTGTTGATGGAAAAATGGTTGTCCCAAATAATCCTATTTTGGGTTGTGTTGAAGGGGATGGTATTGGTCCAGATATCACAAAAGCGTGTTTACGCGTTTGGGATGCTGCGGTTGAAAAAGCTTACGGTGGTGAGCGTAAAATTGAATGGATGGAGCTGTTCATGGGGGAAAAAGCCGCCGGCGTTTATGACGGTGACTACTTCCCAGAAGAAACACGTGATGCATTAAAAGATGTTGTGGTTTCCATTAAAGGACCTTTAACAACACCAATCGGTGGTGGTTTCCGTTCTTTAAACGTTGCCTTACGTCAAGATTTAGACCTCTACTCATGTGTACGTCCTGTACGTTATTACACAGGTGTTCCTTCTCCTTTACGTCGTCCTGAAGAAATTGACGTTGTCATCTTCCGTGAAAATACAGAAGACGTTTACGCAGGAATTGAATACAAATCAGGTTCTGATGAAGTTAAAAAATTAGAATCTTTCTTACGTGACGAAATGGGTGCAAACTTCTTTGATGAAGCGGGAATCGGTGTAAAGCCAATCAGCCCATTTGCCTCAAAACGTTTAGTACGTAAAGCTATCCAATTTGCAATCGATCATAACCGTGAAAGTGTTACTTTAGTACATAAAGGTAACATTATGAAATTCACTGAAGGTGCATTCCGTAACTGGGGTTACGAAGTGGCACGTGAAGAATTCGGTGAATACACGATTACAGAAGAAGAGTTATACAGCAAATACGGTGGTAAACAACCTGAAGGCAAAATCGTCATTAAAGACCGTATTGCCGACATTATTTTCCAATTAATGTTATTACGTCCTGCTGAATTTGACGTATTAGCCACTATGAACTTAAACGGCGATTACCTCTCTGATGCGATTGCTGCGGAAGTAGGGGGTGTTGGAATTGCACCGGGTGCAAACATTGCTGATCACGTTGCAGTATTTGAAGCCACACACGGTACAGCCCCTAAATACGCTAACCAAGACAAAGTGAACCCTGGATCATTATTATTCAGTGGTGTCATGATGTTAGAATACATCGGTTGGACAGAAGCGGCTGATTTAATCATTGCTGCCTACCCTGAAGTCATTGCTAGCAAAGTGGTAACCTATGACTTTGCTCGTCAAATGGAAAACGCTATTGAAGTGTCTACCAGTGGTTTCGCTGATGCCTTAATTCGCCAAATTGAAGGTGGTTTAGAGCCAGAAGAAATCCGTAAGCAACGTGAAGCAGCGATTGAGCAAGAGCGTAAAGAACGTGAAGCACGTCGTGTTAGCTCACCTGTTAGTGCGATGGTTGATTCAGGGCGTATTCCTCACACTGTTGGCGATGTGATGATCAGCAACCCAATTACTGTTAGTGCAGGTATGAGTGTTGAAGATGCGATGCATACAATGCGTACTAACCGTATTAGTAGTGTAATCGTTGAGCCTAACGATGATGGTAACTGGGGAATCATGACACAGAAAGATGTGTTAACTAAAGTGATTCATGATAACTTATCTCCAGCAGATGTTAAAGTTGACACAATCTCTACTACACCATTACAAATGGTACCTGTTGAAACAACATTACATGAGTGTGTTGATGTGATTACTGATCACAAAATCCGTCGTGTAGTCGTTGAAACAAATGGTGTACCTATCGGTATCGTTAGTGATACAGATATTTTCCACACTGTGAATGAATTTGGTGCATTACCTGAGTAATTCATGAGTGAAAATATGATTGAACTTTGATATTTGTAAAGTTCAGCTGTATGAAGGAAGGAGTGCCTGTAAAGGCATTCCTTTTTTTATGCCTATAAATAATGTAATGCCCAAGCCTATTTATGCTGATATCAACTGTTTATTGATGAAACTGCGCAGTTTCAACAGTGCACTTTGCTAAAGTACCACAGTGTCAGTTTAAGGAGAGGACACGAAGCGTTATAATGAGGAAAAATAAGTTTCTTCAATGAGTCAACTCTATGCTTAATACCTACATTACCATTCTCTTTTTTCGTTGAATAAATTCAATCTTAAACAAAGTAACACAACATTATACTAACTATATATAGTAATAATAAGAAATTTTTAATAGTTATTTAACTGCTTTTTATATTATAATGAAAAGTTTACGGCATAACAATATAAAGAGTGCGCTTATTTTTTAACCTATGTTTATAAATTCAGGTTAGAATGAGTTGGCGTGCAAAATGCTTTATTTTTTGATAAAAACAACCAGCCCCATCGTTATTAATAATAGAGAGACAATAAAATATAGTAACTAGTTGTATATCATGATAAATCTATTATTGCTAAGGTGAGAAAGGGGGGAATGATGACTACTCAAGCTGCTTATAAAGCCCGAATGACAGAACAAGCCTGTCAAATACAACAATATAAAGAAATGTTAGAAATGCAAGGTCGTTGCGTTAGTATTGATGAAGCGGCAATGGAATGGATCAGTCGTTATGCTGATAAGTTTCCATCAATTGATAGTTTTATTTCAAACTCCTCTTCACACTCTATTTAGGTTTAATACGCTTAATAGTTGCGTGATCATGGGCAGCAATGACGGCAATTACTTCAAAGGAATGCGCTTTACGCTCATCAACACTTTCTAAAAATATACGTACTGCATCAGGTAAGCCATTATTCTTCTTTGCACTCCACTTTTTGACCCATTTATTATCCTTCCCATTAAATGTCTCATCCACATATAAATATTCAAACTTAGGGCGATAGTTCTCAAAAAGTAGCAGTGGTTTTTGTTCATCCTCTAGCTCTTTTAAACGTTTTTTAGGATCTGAGACAAAAGCAGGGACAACACGCAGATTCACCCCTTTTTTATCTTTACTTTCAGTTAGTTGCCAAATAGATAAACCTGCTTGACGGGATGGCGAGACCGTAGATACCCATAATAATTCATCTTTTTTACCTTCAAATAAGATAATATTTTTATTGGCTTTTTTGTCTCGATAGGTATGCGGGTATGCCCCTGTTAACGCCCGTTCAAGTTGTAAAATCCCCAGCATTTTATCAATATCATCATTTAAGCGTTCGTCATTACGCCCCCAATCAGAAAATACACGATTCATTGCGACACTTAAGCCAACCAATAGCATCGCTGCAATAGTCATAGCAATAATGACTTCCAATAGGGTGAATCCACGTTGAGTAGATGAAATATGAGACGCAGTTTGCATTTTACACATATTATAGGTTTTTCTTTTGCCAACGTAAGGTTTGCAAAGCAATATCACGACTTTTATCTTGATAAGTATAAGGTTCAAGCACAAGTGGGATTTCTTGGGTTTGTTTATCAGGTTTTTCTAAAGCTTTTTCAGTGTCAAAATCTAATCCTTTAACATATTCTTCAGGTTCTTCAGGGTATTTAGGCTTTTTGACTATTTGGGCAATATTTAAAGAGGCACGTAAAAACAAGGCATGTTCAATTTTTTGTGAGGCACTAAAAGCAAGACGTTTATTAGATACCATGAGACTTAATATACTGCCCACGCCCATTGCCATGATTGTCATCGCAATAATCACTTCTAATAAAGTAAAACCTTGTTGCTTATTCTTCTTCATCTTCACCTTCAAAATAACTGCGTATCTTTCCTGTGATGGGGTGAACCACAATCATCACTTTATTATCATATTGACTTAAAATTAAAGTACCGCCTGTACTGCCCCCTTCAGGGTAAAAAATAATTTTATGCTGCTTAGGTTTATCAGGATGATCTTTTTTACTATTTTCAGGTGTTTCAATACGACCTGTATTATCTGCTTTCCACTCTAGTTTTGCACCACGGCTTGTCCATGCGACTAATTCTTTAGAAAAAGGAGAATTTTTTGCTGGCTTTTCATCAGGCTGAGCACCTTCTTGCCCTTGTGAAAAAACTGCCATTTTTGCACGCCCTTCAACAATCGCTGAACGGCGTGCATAATTTAACACAGCAACAACTTCTCGCATTTGCGCTTCTAAAAATACAGTTTTACCTGATTGAAAACTGGGGGCAATAAATGCCGCAGCAATGCCAATAATAAACATCACTACTAATAATTCCAGTAAGGTGAAACCACGTTGCTGTGTTTTCATAAACTTCTATCACTTATAATTTGATATCAGCATTATCTTCTGTCCCACCTTGGCTGCCATCTGCCCCAAAGGAAGATAATTCATAGCTGCTACCTTTAACACGGTATTGGTAGGCATTATCCCAAGGATCAAGGGGTATACTTTTTAAATAAGGACCACGCCAGCGTGATTTTCCTGTCGTATTTTCAGCTAAACCTTTTAATGCCTTAGGGTATTTTCCTGTATCTAAGCGGTGGGTTTCTAGTGCTGTTTCAAATGCTTTTAGCTGTGTTTGGGTTGCATTGACACGAGAGCCATCTACTTGTCCCATTAACTGAGGCAAAACAAGTGCAGCCAACATCCCTAAAATTGCCATGACAACCAATAATTCAATCAAGGTAAAGCCTTGCTGAAATTTATTTAATTTTTTATTTTTCATAAAAAACTCCTAATTTTTTAAAATTTTGCCTATTTTAACTAAAATTACCCATCAAGTATATCTACTGGGGTTTTGCTCATACTCCGAGCAAATGATTAGTTTATATATCAAAAAAAATACCATTTTTATTCAACTAAAAACAGCAATGCCTGCTTATCATTCGTCTATTTTCGTATACAATAGACGCTAGATTCACGATTATTTGCCATAACCGCTATTGATTCATGTTATTACCTGCTTTTCCAGCTTCGCCAGTACAGCGTGTTCAGTTACCTTATGGACAGTGCTGGGTTAAACGCGATGATTTATTGCACCCCATTTTCAATGGTAATAAAGCACGTAAGTTTGCTTATTATTTACATCAATTACCTGATTCATCTGTTAAAAAAATCAGTTCCTATGGTGGAAATCAATCCAATGCCATGCGCGCCCTTGCTGCATTGGCACAGTTAAAAAATTGGCAGTTTGATTATTACACCCCCCCTTTACCTCGTTGGTTACGTGCACAACCACAAGGTAACCTCGCTGCTGCCTTAAAAAATGGGATGCAATTGCATGAAATAACTGGACAATATAAGCATACTCATGATGCCAATGATTGCCTTTTTATTCCTCAAGGTGGGGCTGAAGCCCATGCAGCTTACGGTCTTCAACAATTAGCAACTGAACTTATTAGTTTTATACGTCAGCAACAGCTAAACCAAGCGGCTATTTTTTTGCCTTCAGGGACAGGAACCAGTGCTTTATATTTACAGCAAGCTCTTGATATTCCTGTTTTCACTACCCCTTGTGTAGGGGATGGAGCCTATTTACAGCAGCAATTTAAGGCATTATTACCCAATACATCCCGCTTTCCACAAATTGTTGATGGGGATCAAAAAAAGACGTTTGCAAGCTTGCATTTACCGTGGTTTCAATTATGGCAAGAATTAAGGCACCACACAGGAATTGAATTTGATCTGCTTTATGATCCCAAGGCATGGCAGAGTATCAAAACACATAATTTATTACAAAAATGGGATTTAATTTATGTGCATTGTGGTGGAATCGAAGGAAATCAAACTATGATAAACCGATATCAGCGAAAGTATACTATAATGCAAGCGAATTAAATTTAATAATCAATTTATAGTAATCAGATTACTCATCATTATTGCAAAAAAACTGCAAAAATAATGATGCGTTAATGAAAAAAGGAACTTAATTTTATGCGTAAAATTTGTTTAATTGGTGGCACTGGGTTTGTAGGGAAAAAATTATTACTGCGTTTACTGGCTAAAGGCTGGCAAGTGAAAGTATTAACCCGTCAACCTGAAGATCACCGTGATTTATTAGTATTACCTACTGTTGAAGTTGCCAGTATTGATGTGCATGATCAAGCCCAATTAACAGCTGCTTTAGCGGGTTGCGATGCTGTAGCTAATCTTGTAGGGGTTTTAAATGATGATAATAATGGCGCAGATTTCCGTAAAGCACATGTAGAATTACCTGAGAAAATTGTCGCTGCCTGTAAAGAAAACAAGATTCGCCGCTTATTACATATGAGTGCTTTAAATGCAGATAAAAATGCAAAAAGTGAGTACTTAAAAACCAAAGCAGAAGGTGAAAAACTTGTTCACTCTGCTAACAGCTACTTAAAAGTCACCAGTTTTAGACCTTCTGTTATTTTTGGTGATAATGATGGTTTATTTAATCGTTTTCGTAGCATGATGAATATATTTTCATTACCTTCATTTCTTAACCCTTTCTCCTCTAATATTTATGCACTGATGCCTTTAGCTTGTGCTGATGCTAAATTTGCCCCTGTATGGGTAGATGATGTAGTCAATGCAATGGTTGTGAGTTTAGAAGACAATGCACATCATGGTAAACACTACACTTTATGTGGCCCTGAGACATGGACATTAAAAGAAGTGGTCAGCTACACAGCTGAATTAATGAATATCCAATGTAAAATCTTTCCATTAAGTGACAGTATGGCACAAACAATGGGACGTGTTTTTGATAAAGTACCAGGGAAATTTAAATTATTTTCCACTGATAATTATGCTTCTTTACAAGTAGACAGTGTCAGTGATGAGAATGATTTTGATAAATTAGGTATTCAGCCTAGCAGCGTTAAATTAATTATGCCTAAAGTATTTAACTCACAAACACCGAAAATGGCATATAACACTTTACGCTTACGTACAGGGCGTTAATCATTAATGCAGATCTATAAAGTGGGTGGAGCTGTTCGTGATCGCCTGTTAAATCTTCCCATTAAAGATAATGATTGGGTGGTCGTTGGGGCAACAATTGAAGTGATGGAAGCACAAGGTTATCAGCAAGTTGGGCGTGATTTCCCTGTATTTTTACATCCTAAAACACATGAAGAATATGCCCTTGCTCGTACCGAGCGGAAAACGGCTGCGGGTTATCAAGGTTTTGTTGTCCATGCGACCCCCAATGTCAGTTTAGAAGATGATCTATTAAGGCGTGATTTAACCATCAATGCGATGGCTGAAGCCGAAGATGGCAGTATTATTGATTTATTTAATGGGCAAGCTGATTTGCAGGCAGGGATTTTACGCCACGTCTCCCCCGCTTTTATAGAAGATCCTGTACGGATTTTGCGCCTCGCACGTTTTGCGGCGAGGTTTAATTTCCATGTTGCAGATGAAACCCAGCAATTAATGCAACACATGGTGGAAAATGGGGAAGTGGATGCACTTGTAGCAGAACGGGTCTGGGCAGAATTAGACCGTGCATTAATTGAACCTTACCCACAGCGTTTTATTGAAGTGTTACGTCAATGTGGAGCACTAGCAAAAATTTTACCTGAAATTGATCAGTTATTTGGGGTACCTCAACCTGAGCAATACCACCCAGAAGTGGATACAGGTATTCATATGTTGCTGAGTTTACAGCGTGCACGCGCCTTAACAGAGGATGCTGAAACCTTATTTGCTGTACTGTGTCATGATATTGGTAAAGGTACAACAGACCCTGCTTTGCACCCGAAACATATTAAGCATGAAATACGCGGTATTGATAGTGTCAGAGCATTATGTAATCGCTGGCGTGTACCGAAAAGCTTTAAGGAAATGGCTTTATTAGTGACGGAGTATCACACACACTGTCATCGTGCAGAGAGCTTACAACCGAAAACATGGGTTAAGCTTTTTCAAGCTATCAATCCTGTAAGGTTTCCACAGCGTGTGACCCAGTTTTTAATTGCCTGCCAAGCAGATGCCCAAGGGCGTACAGGCTATGAAGACACCCCTTATCCTCAAGCCGAGCTATGCCGACAAGTCTTTGCTGTGATTGCCACAGTAGAAGTGAAAGCGATTATTGAGGCAGGTTTTACAGGGGCGGCGATTAGTGAAGAGTTGCATGTGCAGCGTGTCAAAGCGGTACGGGGATATTTAAAGAGTTTAAATTTAAGGTAAATTAAGGGTAATTCTGCATAAGTAGTACAAAAATTACAATTAAACCTAAATTACTAAAATACAAGTTTTTTAGTAGCACTATATTTTCAGGATTACCAAATTAAGATACAAGGCGAAGCAAGTTTTTTATTCAAATATCACTTTAATATTATTTTCAGTATAAATTAATTGAGCTGTAGTCTCTAATACAACATGCACAGAATTAATAATCGGTACATTTAGAGAATGGTTATTTAATATTAAGTCTGTGCAGGCTAAAACAATACAATCTGCCTGTTCATGATGTAAAGCTTCTTGAAGAATACTTTTAAGGCGTATTTCATGATCAATATGGGGCTGTTTTACAACATCAATAATATACTGCTCAATAAGTAATTGAGGGGTTCCTGTTAAATATATGCCTTTTATCTTTTGCTGTTCCAAAAAAGTAAGGTAATGGCTATATTTATAGGTTGATGCAGTAGCAACAATTAAGGGAGCAGAAAATTTTTGGGTAGTAATTTGCTTAACTGTTTCTTTTACTACATTAATATTTATAATACCTAGTTGATCACAAAGTGGCTGTAAAAGTATTTGTAAAGTATTACACGGCATTACAACAATTTTTATACCTAATTTTTTAAAATAAGTGAGTGCTTTATAAAGTAATGTGGATATTTTTTCTTGTACATATGCTAACTTACTACCTATACATAAAGCCAACTCATCGACAGTTGTAGGTAGGTTATAAATAATTAGTTCAGGTATTTGACCTTCAGTATGATGTGCTACTTTTTCACATAAGTGTGTATAAAACTGAGCAGTTGCCATAGGTCCTACTCCCCCAATAATGCCTATTACTTCCATCATATTGCCTTTATTAAAAATATATTTTATAAGCATATATTCTATACGATATTAATAATAAGTAAAATAAATCATTATTCATCAATAGGTGAAATACTATGTAAATCAGCAGGTAAATTAGGTAAACTTCCACGCCCCACGACGATAAAGCTACTCATACTATCATCTGTGCGTGCAACACAGCGTTGACGAATCAGCTCACTCGCATCTAAAAAATTACTGGGTAATGGGGTGAAATTTAAACTAGGTAAATTGACTTCAACATTCCCATCAACCCCTTCCTCAGAGGAGGCATCAATTAAGCTGCCTTTATTATTCATCGGGTTTTGGGTAAATAATAAAATAACCCCTCCATGCCCCAAGCTAGCATTGGCAATAATTTTACTATCAATCAAACTAAAATGATGAGGGTTTGCAATGGAAATATTGCCGCCATTTCCCTGTCCACCACTGACATTAGCTGTAATTGAACTGCTTTGCATTAATAAACTATCGGTTACATATACCCAAATATTCCCCCCATCAGATTTTAATGCAGCAGTAGAAATAGTTCCATTGTTTAAAACAACCCGTTGCCCTTCAATATCAATACTGCCTGCATGACCTGTACTTTTACTTTCTGCAGCAATAGAAGCCCCTTCTTCTAAACGCAAGGTATCCTGTACATTTAATTTAATACTCCCCCCTTGCCCTGTACCACGAGTATTATTATCAATGCGTGTTTCACTGCCTTTTAAAGTAATATTTTGACTTGAGATTTCAATACGCCCTGCATGACCTGTACTGCCTGTACGAGAGCTAGCACGTATCTCTGTAACAGTTGGAAAAAGACTATTTTCTTTATCATGGGTTTCCAGTGTCATATCACTGTGGGTTTGAATAATAATATCCCCCCCATTCCCTTTACCAAATGTATCAGTACTAACTGTACTGTTTGTCATGATAAGACAATCTGCTTGAATAGTAATATCCCCTGCATGCCCTGCACTTTTTTCTTTACTGCCTGTAGTAGTGAAAATATCACTATCCTGTAAAATTAATTTACCTGAAATAATAAATTCAATTGTTCCCCCTTGCCCTGTGCTTAAGGTACGGCTGTCTATATTTGCATTATTTTTTAAAGTTAAGTCAGTGGCAGTAATGCGAATAGTACCGCCTGTGGCAGCAGTTTGTGTATTGGCAATAATGTCACTATTATCCAATGTCACCGTTTCTGCATTAATAAAAATTCCCCCACCCCCTTGTGTTCCGACATCTAAGGTAGAATTTTCTTCTAATAAAATATGCCCTTTTTGTGCATTATTACTGTAAATAATTTTAGCATGATGTGTATTGATTTTATCTGCTTGATTAACACTGGTTAAATAAATAGTGCCTGATTTAGCCTGTAGTAGCGCAGCATTAGAAAGGTGAATATTTGCAGCCGTTAAAGAAAGTGTTTGTGCCTCACCGACTGTCAGATGACTTCCTACTAAACTAATATCACCTGTTTGCGCAGATAAAAAACCAAAAGCACTAGGGGGGGCACTGCTTAATAAAGGGGCTTCAGCTAAATGACTGGGGAAAACACCTTGATCACCTAAATAAATATGTGAGGCAGTACTTGCATGAAAAGATCCTGCTACATCTAACTGTGTATTAGGACCAAAAATTAAACCATTTGGATTGGTTAAATATAGATTCGTATCATTTGATGTAGTGATTCGCCCATCAATCACAGAGGCGTCCTGATCGGTAACACGCGCAATGATATTTTCTGTAATAGGATCTGTAATAAAAGTCGCGGTTTGTTCTTTATTTAAATCAAATTCGCTAAAACTGTGAAAGAGGTTTGCCCCTGCACCTGTACCAAGCTCAGCAGGGATAACAAAATTAGGACCTGTTAGTTCTGTGTGAGCCCCCATACTGCCATCTGTGATAACATCTGCCATCACTATAACAGTGTAGAGATGACTGCAATAAAAGGGAACAGAACACAAGAACAATAAAGCGGGCTTTATGTGCATGGGTAATAATAATCGTGCTTAATACCAGTGACCTATTAAGAGAAAAGGTGCCCAAAATGCAGGATGACGGTATTTTTTTTGTTGTAATAAGGTGCGTTGAGCCTGACGTAGAGCCTCTGCTTTACTAAGCTTTTGTTCCTTTAATTGACGATAAAATTCACCAATTAGTTGAGCTGAAGCGGTATCATCAATAAACCACAAACTTGCAAGGGCTGTGCGAACACCTGCTTTCACGGCAATTCCAGCTAAACCCAGTGCTGCTTGATCATCCCCCACAGCAGTTTGACAGGCACTTAAGGTTAATAAATCTAAAGGGGTTTTGCGTACTCGATTTAACTGCAGTAATCGTTCCAACCTATTCATTGTTAACTTGCCATCATGGGTTAATAAAAAAGTATCACCTGCATTACTGCTAAATTGCCCATGAGAGGCAACATGTATCATCGTGTAGGAGGCATCTTGTAAGGCAGCAGCAAAAGCCGCTTCAGTAAAAGATTCATTAAACAGCAATTGATGGTGCTTTGCATATAACTGGGTTAATTGATTAACTTCTGTTTCAACACCTGATAATGCAGCATAGCCTTGCACTGCATCAGATAAGCCATTAATTAAAATATGAGCAGGTGTTGTTGTTGCGACAGTGGAAGAAGTGAGAGTTAAACTAGGTAAGGTTGCAATCGCATACTGTTCAATTAAAAATTGCTTTCCATCATATAAAGCAGCTAATGGAATAGTACGTAATACCCCATCGGGTACAAAAACCAATGTATTAATATTTGCTTTTTCTAAAGTAGAATTAAGAGGGGCTATTAACCATTTATGTAAACGTTGTGCATACTGTAAATAGGCATCACTATCACGTGTTTCTAATTCAAAACGAAACTCATTCACTTCATCTTTTAAGGTTAAAGCACTGATCGGAACTTGAATTTGTTTTACTCCATCAGGTAAACCCAATAAAATTTCAATCCGCTCAGGGAGTACAATAGGATAAATGATAGCTGTTTGAGGGCGTTTGTGTGTAAGTTGCAATGGTTTTTGTGGACTATGAGCGAGGCAGCTATCTTGGAAATAATCCTGTAATTCTGCAGTTTTTAGACGTTCAATTGTTGAATAAGCATCCAATAAATATTTTTGTTGTTGTACTGGATCATCATTCATACGTGCTTGATGTAATAATAAATCAGCTAACTCAAAATAAATCATACCAATCGTATCACGGAAAGAAGATAAACGATTGCGATAACCTATAGTTAATTCATGCCGAATAGGTTGTAAATTTGTCACCGCATCACGATAGCTATTAATTGCTTCTACTACTTGCTGTTGTTGTTTAAACAATCGCCCTAATTGCCATTGCCAATGGTATAAATTTTCTAAACTTTGTTGTTGTTGGGCAAGAAAAATAGCTCTACGTGTCAGGGTGATTGCCTGTGTTACTTGCTGATCTAACTCATATAACCGCCCCAAATAGCCATAAATATAGCTCAATAAATAGTTGGAATTAATATGATTAGCATATTTTTCAGCTTGACTGAGCGCGCTATGCGCAAGGTGAATGAGTTTTTTCTCTGGGTATTTTTGATATAAACGTTGGGCAAGCTCTGCGGTGCTAATAAGATGAAATGCACTATTATAGGTAATTTTTTTAGGGGGGGTAGTATGTAAAATATCTTCAATTTGTGTAACGGCTTGTGTATATTTTTTAGCATTTAAATAGGTACGTGCAATATTCAGCATAATACGAATTTTTTTCATTCGCATTCGTTGTTTTTCTGCAATCTGTAATGCACGTTGATACTGATTTAATGCCGCTTCATAATATGCTTCAACATGTAATACATTTCCTAATTGATTAAGCACCAATAAATGAGTTTTATCTGCTGCCTGTTGTGGTAACAGGGTGATACTTTTATCAATATGTTGACGAGCAATTAATTCTTGCTGGGTAACCAGATTAATATCACTTAAATAAGCATAAATAATTGCTTGATGCTCAGGGCTTTCTTTTGCTAAGACTAATGCCTGCTGTAATTGCTTTTTTGCAGGATTAACCAAGCCTATATGTTGATAAGCTTGTGCTAATTTTATATGAATATCGACAGCTAATTCATCATCAACCTCTGTTTGAGTTAATTGATGCTGCCAATATTGAATTGATTGCTGGAATTTTCCCTTTTGCCAAAGTGTTTCCACCTCATTTTTTGTTTTTGCCATCACAGGTAGCATACAAAAAATAATGATGCTTAAACAAAGAGAGCTATAGCGAGCAAAAGCTAACATGATAAAAACATACCAATTTTTATGATTATAATAGGAATTGTGTAAAGGATGACACCACAGTGTATCATGCTGTGCATCATTTCGTTGTATACACCGCTCATAATGGAGCGATTTTTGTATAAAAAGCGGTCTACTTAAAATGAAAGCATCATACCTATTTATTTCATTATAAAATATTGTATTTATATTGCTTAAAATAAATTGATATGACTCATTTTAGTCACTTCTTTTAAAACGTTATATTCATGTACTCACTCAAACGATACATCCCCCCCCACTGTTAAAAATTATAGGTAAATAACAGAAAACATCCGCTATATTAAGAGGAAACAGATGAAAAAAATATTTTTACGTATTGTCTACACGATATTACTCACCTTTTCTATCCATTCAGTCATGGCAAATGAGGTAGATGAAGATCAACTTGCCCCTGATTTTAGTTTACAGCAATTGGATGGAACTTTATTTAAACTCAGTGACTACCGTGGTAAGAAAGCTGTGTATTTAGTTTTTTGGAATACATGGTGTGCTTACTGTATTAAAAAAGTCCCCATGTTAAAAACTATTCAAACACAGTTTACAGATAAAATTAAACTGATTGCAATTAATACCTCCCGTAAAGATTCTGTACATGAATCCAAACAATTCCAGCAGCAATTTAATATTAATTATGCACTAGCATTTGATCACAACAAAAAAGTGACCTCCTTGTATCAAGTATTTGGTGTCCCTACTGCTTTTATAATTGATATTAATGGGGTTATCCGTTACCGTGATGGGATTCCTACTGATATCAGTCCTTATCTAGCTAAATGGAATCAAAAACAATAATAATATTGTAGGAGCTATTCAGGTGTTTACCCATACATCCCGCTTTTTTATGAGCACAGCTAAAAATCAATTTATTGCTAAACGGGGTTCTCTGCTTCCTGTAAATACAAGTATCACCCGCCGTCATTTTTTTAAACGTTGTGCAGCTATTTTTATTTTTGCCGAACTAGCTGCCTGTGCTCGCCCACATTCAAAAATATCCAGTACTGAGCTTACTCCTGATACAGTAAAACGCCCCCATTATTCTTTTACTACATCACAAGCAACAACACTTAAAACAGTACAGCTGCATTTATTTCCTGCTGATGAAATAAATAAAAAAAGCCCCAGTGCAGAAGATATTAATGCTTTATCTTATTTAGCATGGGCACTAACAGATGAAAAAAATAAAGCCGATGGTGATCCAGCATTTATTACTAAAGGTATTGGCTGGTTAAACGCACTGTCAACGCAAATTCACCAGCATGATTTTATTCAGCTTAATCACTTACAGCAAGAAAAAATCATCACTCAAATCTCACATTCTCAAGCGGGGGAAAATTGGCTTTCTACCTTAATCTATTACCTGACTGAAGCTTTATTACTTGATCCAGTTTATGGCGGTAACTCTAATGAAATAGGTTGGCACTGGCTACAGCATCAAGCAGGGTTTCCACGCCCTGTTGTTGGAAAAACCTATCAAGATTTTAGCTAAATAAAGTAAAGCGGAGTGTTAAAACCATGAAACAATCCCCTGTTTCAGTAAAAGAGTGTGATGTATGTGTAATTGGCAGTGGTGCAGGCGGTGCGCCCATTGCTTATGAATTAGCACAAGCAGGTTATCAAGTCATCGTGTTAGAAAAAGGCGGCTGGTATCATGAGCAGGATTTTAAAAAAGATGAAATGTTAGTCCGTCGGCGTATTTTTCGCTCTCAGTTAGCAGAGGAACGTCATGTACTAGCCACACCTGACACAGATAACACATGGTCAGAAGACACCACCGCCCAATTTTGGGGGGGTAATATTGTTGGCGGAGCCAGTAATTTTATGAGTGGCTATTTTCATCGTTTAAAACCCGAAGACTTTCGCCTTTTATCAGAATTTGGAGCCATTGAAGGGGCAAATATTGTTGATTGGGCAATTAGTTATGATGAGTTAGAACCTTATTACACCAAAGTAGAACAGTTGATTGGTGTGTCTGGTAAAGTGGTACAACACCCCCATTTAGAACCTCGTTCAACAGCTAATTACCCTTTTCCTCCTACAGCGGAACATCCTATTGCCAGCTGGTTTGATAAAGCGGCTCATGAATTAGGTTTTCACCCTTTACCTATGGCACGTGCCATTTTACCCCAGCCTTATGCAGGGCGTGATAGTTGTGAATACTCAGGTTATTGTGGCAATTATGGCTGTCATTCAGGGGCAAAAGGCAGCTCTCGCGCTGCTTTATTAAATAACTGTGTACACAGCTCAAACTGTGAGGTGATCACTCATGCAAAAGCTTATCATATTAATACAGATCATAAAGGTAATGCCACTTCAGTAGATTACTTTGATAAACAAGGCAACAGCCAGCGTATTCAAGCAAAAATTATTACCGTCTCCTGTTATGCCATTGAATCCAGCCGTTTACTACTTAGCTCTACAGGCGAAAAACACCCTCAAGGCATCGGTAACCGTTATCAGCAAGTTGGTAAAAATTTACACTGTTGTGCAGGGGGTACAGGGCACGGTATTTTTGATTTAACCAAATTTACCCCAGAGCAAGCCGCCAGTTTAAAAACAAGGGGACCTTTCTTTAATCGCGCCCTACAAGATTGGTATGTCATTGATGATAAAAAAGCCTTTGCTAAACGGGTTAAAGGGGGCACCTTAGATTTTGTCTTTGATCCCCCTTCACCTACTGCTGATGCCAACAGCCTAAAATGGGATAATAATGATAAGTTAGTCTGGGGAAAAGCCTTAAAACAACGCTTGCATCAACACTTTACCCAACGTTGTGATTTTAAATTTGAAGTTTTCTGTGATTGGTTACCCACTGATAACTGTCATGTCAGTTTAAATAATACAGAAAAAGATAAATGGGGTTCTCCAGTGGCACGCGTTCAAGCAGGATATCACCCTCATGATTTAAAAGTCGGACAATATCTTGTTGATAAAGGTGTGGAGGTAATGAAACAAATGGGGGCACAAGAGTATTATGGTAATGTATTTAACTCTCCCACGCCCAATTTAGTCGCAGGGGGATTACGTTTTGGGCATGACCCCAAAACTTCTGCTTTAGATGCAGACTGTCGTGTACATGGGACAGAAAATATTTTTGTCACTGATGGTAGTTTTATGCCTAATGGGGGCAGTGTTACGCCTACATGGACAATTTACGCCAATGCTTTTCGGGTGGCAGATAAAATTAAAGCACAGTTGGCATAAATTTGGGGTAAGAATATGAATGGTGGATTAAACATACATCCACCATTAATCAAGTAAGGTGGAGATTATTTATACATTCCAACCGCTTTATTCATTTCTTTTAATAAAGGAAGGTTAATATTAGCCGCTTTTTGTAAGCCTTCAGTTGAGGTATCTACTTTTGCTAAAACCTCTTTATACTCTGCCCATAACTTTTCAACGATAGCTAATTGAGCCAGAATATCAGCACTCTTAGTACCAACTAAACCTAAATCAGCATCCCCTTTGACTAAACCTGTTAATGTTTTGCTAAATAAAGCGGTAGTTTTTGCTAAATTAGCTTTGTTTTCTTCTGCTGCAATGTTATTTGCCACTAATAATAACTCTTTCGTCATTTTTTGCGTTAACATGCGTTGTTTACCAGCAAGATTAATAGCCGTTGCCATCTCAGCAGAGAGTGTTGATCCTGCTGATTTTTCATACATTTTAACCGCTTTGTTCATCGCTTTTAATAAAGGCACATTACCTGCTGCAATCTTTGCTAATACTTCTGCTTTAGCATTACCACCTGCTATTTCATCAATAAGTGGCTTAAAATTTGCCCACAATGCAGCCACTTGATCCAGCTGTTTTATGATGTCGGCATTTTCTGTTTTAACTAAACCTAAATCAGCATCCCCATTTTTTAAGCCTTTTAATGTTTTATCAAAAAGATTAGCCGTTTTTTTCAGATTAGCTTGATTTGCCGCTGTATCAATACCTTTTGCAACAAGTAAGGCTTCCTTACTCATTTTTTGGGTTAACATCCGCTGTTTTCCCGCAAGGTTAATCATTTTCCCCATGACATTATCAGCCGCATACACGCCTGTATTTAGCGATAATGCACAGATGAATACCATCGAAAACTGTGATAATTTGGTTAATGCATATGATCTCATTCAGTCAGTTCCTCACAAAAATAATAGTATAAAAATAACGTGTTTTATAACACTAACAAAGGTATACATATATAGATTTGATAAGCATCAAATTCACAGTTATTACAATTATTTATTGAGGATTAGAGTGTAGTGGGGAAAATATGTATGAACATATAAAGTAGGGAAGAGAGGTATCTATTATTTATAGCTATAATAGTTTTTTAGAAGGGGCTAAGGCTATATTCCTTAACCCCTTCCAAGGTTTGAAATAATTTAGTTTTTAAGCAGGGGCAACATTAAAACGTAATGGTGAACTACCGTTAAAGATGACTGTACCATCTGCTAGACGATACCCAACAAATACTGTATAGATACCTGTTGGAATACCAATGGCAGGACCACTGTAAATATCAACATCTAATTCAGTACTTAAACTGGTAGAGGCTTTACTGGAGATATTGGCAATATTTCCATCCCACGGCTGGAAGCTTCCATCAGCTGCTTGTTGCATATAGTTAGGGTCAGTGCTGGCATTGGCTTGAATACTAACAACAGTTAATACTTCAGCTGATTGTCCTTGGTGGCTAGGATGCACTTGAATACGTGCCCCAACATTAATTGTCTCAGCTTGGCTGAATGTGCCTCCATTAGCTAAGAAACTGCCTCCTGTACGCTCAATCCCACCGTAAATTGCCACAGTTTGAATCTCTTGTACCGCACCTGCTGAATTTAATAAACTAGCATGTCCTAAGGTTGGCCAATTAACACGACGACGTTGTACAGGCTCGCCTGATGCGATTAATTCAAAACTTTGGTGACTGCCTGCCCAACGGCTTGCATTACTGATATCATAGTGTCCACGCACATAAAATGTGTAGTTAACCTGTCCTGCTCCTGTAGTACGCTGGCTGGTGGTCTGGAACTCAAAAGTTTTATCGACACTGACTAAGAAAGAATAGGTGCGAATACACCCTGTTGGCGTGACGTTAGGTCCTGAACCATCTAGGTAATGATAATATTGGCTAGGATTAAAATTATTAGGGGTAACACCTTTATCTTTAAAGGTGGTGTTATTTGTACTACAACCTGCATTTTTTTCTTCAACAAGTAATTCAACGATTACATATTGAACAGGGGCACAACCAGCAGGAACAAGACCTGCATTAACTCGAGGGGTGACACTGAATACAACTGTACCATCACTATTAGGCACAGTTAAACGTTGTCCTTCTTCACTTTGGGCACCGCGTGTCGTGACATTTAAGGTAATAGCAGGACTGCTATCATTATCATCAACAGCTTCACCACGTCCATCAACGGTTTTATCTATTAATTGCCCACCATGTTGAATTTTATAGTGACAGGTAGAGCTGTTCATCCCTGATTTTTCAGGGGCAAAATAACGTCCGATACTGGGAGCCATACCAGAAGGGCGGGCTGACCCAATTGCTAATGAGCCTGATAATTCATATACCCATTGATTAGCTACAATGGCTTCTGTTTTATAACTGGAAACACCAGAATAACCAAAAGAACGACTAGGTTCACTGATAATGAGACTATCAACCGTTTCAATTCCCATCCATTGGACTGTATCAGGTTCTAATATCGCAGACCCCACAAGTGTACGTCCAAATTGTTCTGTATAACTGGTACGCAGTTCTTCAGCACTTGCCATAGTAATAGACTCCTTTGCTTTCTTTTAAACTATTTCGTTTTATTGATACCGTCTCTAGTGTAGCCTAGCCTATAAATTTTATCCAAAAAAAAACGGGGCAAAGCCCCGTTTTTATGCATACTAAACTAAGAAAACTTAGTTATTAGCGTTGCATAGATCTCCATTGACCTAAACCTTCAGTACCACCTTGTTCGAAGGTGTACATAAGACCAGGCCAGCTTAAGTCACGGTTACCACCAGTAGAATTACGTGGGTTGTTAGCTTGAGCAACAGGAGTAATTACAGTACGACCAGTTGTAAAACCGTTTGCTGTACCGTTGTTAAATGCATTTTTGAAGAACTCAACACCGAAGAAGTTTAATTCTTGACCTAAAACTGTGCTACTTACTACAGCACATGGGTCAGGAGAAATACATCCTGAAGTGTTTTGACCACCAGGAACTTCGTTGATGTCCCAGATTTCAACATTAACTGGTTTAGCTAATGTTAATAATACAGTGGCAGCAGATTGTGTGTAACCTTCAATAGTAGTGTTACCGTAGAAAGTACCGCTTTCACCGTAGTAGAACTTAGTTGGGTAATGAGCGAAGAACCAACTGCTTAATGCAGAGTCACCGCTGTTTAATTTAGCACCATCAAAGTAGAAACTTGTGAAGGATTGACCGTCAGCACGGATTGCTTCTTCAACTTCAGCAATACTGTTAGCATTGTCATCTAAAGAGTGAGAAGGAATGATTGGGCTATCCCAGTCATCTAAAGAACCAGTGATGTCAGTATCACGTAAACCAACTAAGCTGTAGTCATCACCATCAGCAAGGGTAGGACCCCAAGTGTTGTTGAATGAAATACGTGCTTCATCAGAACGATCTTCACCTTGACCTAATACACCATCAGTTGGGAAGTGGTATACGTAGTCACCAAATGGGCTAGGACCTGTACCTTGGTTACCACTTTCGTGGTGTAAGATAACAGCACTGTTGTTAGCAATTTTAGTTGCGTCTGTATCGATAGATGCATAACCTAACGCACGGTAGTTATCAATACGGTGAGGGTTGTTAGCTGTACGGAAGTTTACTAATGCTTCAGCGTTGTAAGCTAAACCTTGTGATTTACCTGGTAAAGTGATGAATGCTGTACCACTTAATACGTTAGGTACGTCACTTAAACCACGGTCACATGCTGTTCCAACATTTGTTGTAGCGCAGTCACGGAAACCATTAGCTGCATCACTCCATTTCCATGTGTTAGTTCCTAATTGGCTGAAGAAACTAGATTGGAAAGGTGCATTTGCAACAGAAGGAGAAGAAGTTAATAAGTTAGCCATGATTTCTTGTGTCATGCCTTCTAATACTGCTTCACCGTAGTATTCTACGTAACCAACGTGTTTTTGATGCTCAATAACACCTTCAGTTAATACGCTACCTGTTGCATCAGGAATTAAGCGGTTACTAGGATCTAAACAATCAGCAACAGAACCACAACTGTAGTTTTGTGCTGTGTATTTAAAGTTTTTGCTATCTAAGCTTTGGTCAATTTCCCATTGTCCGTCACCGTCAAGGTCAGCAACACGGAAAACAAATACATCACCAGGTGATAAAATTACGTCAAAGTCACGTAACTCACCACTCCATGCAGCACCACGGAAGCGAAGGTGACCTTGGATCCACTCGTTAGAACTGTTGCTAACTGTGAAATAGTTTTCAACGTAACCGTTAAAAGCTGGGAAAATTAATGCATCACCTTTTGCATTGTGCTTTAATTCGATTGCAGCACTTGCTTGAGACGCAAATCCCATGCTTAACGCTACAGCAACAGCGGCAGCGAGCCCGTTCATTTTCTTCATTTACGAGATTCCTCTTAAAAGTTATTAACGCATCATTCAGTATAGGATGACTGATTTTATCGTAATTGTGAACTTAATTGTAACAAATATTGGCGCCCACATTCCAACTTTTTCGCTCACCACCCATCACCGACTGCTTATACAGTACACAACTATATAGCAATAACTAAATAGAGAGTGCTAGCTTTCAATACTGATTTACAGGATATTATCCAAGGTAGCAGTAATTGTCAACATACAACACTATGCGTTCTTTGTACAACAATGTTTTCTATTGTATCAGTTTTATGTTGTAAATACACAGTATTTGCGTTGTGTGTGTACTTGTTTTTTTCTATTTTTTGAGTCAATCAGTGGATAATTTGAGTGTTATCGTGGCGTATATACAACAAATGTTAGCGTGATAACCAACGTCTGAAGGCACGCAATGGTGCAGTAATTCGCCAAGAGTGGGAGCGCTCAATAATATCAAGTTGATGTTTTAGCACGTTATACTCTTGTTCGCAATCCCAAATTAACGATTTTCGAGAATTATTCTCATTATCTATGTCTTGTGCAATAGTAGCATGATGACAAATTTCCGTTAATTGACGGGTTACTTTCGACCATGTATAGGTTTTTGCAAGCTTTTTTATGCCTGCTATATATTTTGCATGATAAATAGGATTATGAAGCTTTTCAATGGCATTGACCCAGCCATCAATATCTTCATAGTCCACCACAATGCCTGCTTGGTGATTCTCTATGTGTTCAGCTAATACATCACCACGTGTGGTGATAATCGGTTTTTCTGCCCATAAGTAATGCAAAATACGAGTACGAAAAGAATAATGGGTTTCCAAGGTATCAAAATGTGCACTCACTCCTATATCTGCCTCTAATAAATAATTTGGCAGGTGTTCATAAGGTACCCAACCTGCCTGAAATACAACTTGTTTTCCATAAATTTTTAATTCTTTGGCAAGTTTTTCAGCTTGATGTTGCATGGGCATCACATCAATCCCTGGATTGGGGTGCTTAGTCCCAAGAAAAACAAGTTTAATTTCAGGGTATTTTTTGCTTAAACGGTGCACGGCATGAATAATGGTGAGTGGATCAAACCATTCCCAAATTCCCCCTCCCCATAATAAAATAAATGGCTTTTTTGTTTCACTACCTTTAGCTAAAAAACCTGTCTCAACATCTTCAACAGGGCTTGCTGGGCTATCAGGTAAGCCAAAAGGAACGCTAATAATACGTTGCTGTAGGGTGGCATAAGTATGGGGATTAATGCGCCCTAAACTCATTAAATGCCCTAACCACAGATCACGCTGGCGTTCGCTTGCGCAAAGAAAATAATCCGCGCATTTTAATTGCGTATTGATGACACGTACTTGATTGGCAATTTCATCATGATTAGGATTATTTTTTCCTAATTCCAGCCCTTCTAAAGGAATGGGATCATAAAGATCACTGATAAGTATTTTAGTGCTGTGCTTTAAAAAAGGGTAAATATCTAAAATAAAGCCTTGGAAAATAATAATATCATGACTTTCTTCAAGCTGTTGAATTGTATCATGGTTATGATGAGATAAGGTCACATTTTGGTGGGGTGGGGTTAGGTCAATAGCTTCCTGATTAGGGGCAGCTAAGGTCACAAGGTGTTCACAGCTTAATGCTTTTGCAAACTCCCAGTAGCGAATTGCGGGTCCTGCCATACGTTGACTGATGGTATCAGGACAAAGAATTAAAACACTTTGAGACATAAGAATAATTAATTAAGCTGGAGAAAGGAATATATTATTGCATATATTTTTTATTAAATTTACACACAATAATAACGAGATAACAGAAACAATGAGAGAGGTATTAACACCTCTCCCAATTGAAATATAAATACCCTCTATATTAAAAATGTACAGTCTTTTTTAATTCAGCAATATTTATTGAATATGGTAGGTTGGTGCTGAGGAACGAAGCCCAACGTTAACCCTCATCCCCTAAGGATGTTGGGCTTCCTGCGTCAGCACCAACCTACCGGAAAATTTATATTATTCTGTTTTAAATACACATCATCATAAACGCGGTTCAAACATCCGTCCCATCATCGTTAAGTTTGGATTGTAATAAACATCACCTTGTTCAATGACTTTTAACCAACGTTGGCGGAATAAGGCACTGTCTACAGGATGCGGATCATCTTGCTGATATCCACGTGTGGCTGATTCATGGTGAATCAAACGTGCATAAGGGGTAAAAAGGCATTTGTATTGTTTTTTAACAATGCGTAAACACAAATCGGTATCACCAAAACCTACTTCTAGATTTAAATCATATCCACCTACAGCATCAAATGCTTCACGACGAACCAGCATACACGCTGCGGTCACCGCCATACATTCGCGCACAACACATAAAGCATGGTTATGACCGGGGTCAATATTATCTTTACTATCCCGTTCAGCAAAGAACTGATGATCATGCCCTGCTGCCCCGTTATAGCCAATTAATACCCCAGCATGTTGGATAAGACCAATATCAGGGTAAAGTAGTTTTGCACCGACAATGCCTACCTCTGGACGCGCCATTGGTTCTAACATCGCCTCTAACCAGCCTGCATCCTCTTTCAGGATTTCAATGTCATTATTTAAAAATAACAACATATCACCTGTACTTTCTTTAACCGCTTCATTATTCAGCAAGGAATAATTAAACGGTACAGGCATTTCAAGCACTTTATGCCCTTTTTTCTTTAGTTCCTCAAAGTAAGCTAAGGTTTTTTCACAACTGGAATTATTATCAACAACAATCAGCTCAAGCTTAACATTTTGAGGAATTTTTGTATGTTGATATAGACTATCAATACAATTTTCTAATAAATCCACTCGATCACGGGTAGGAATAATGATTGAAACTGTAGTGGGTGCGATGGCATAACGTACACGGAAGAAATTAAATACTAAGCCTTCTTCTGCCCATGCTTGGCTTTTATCAAAACCGATTGCTTGTAAATGCTGGTTTAAGGCTGTTAGAGAGTTCTCAGTGACTTTATTTATTTCACTGTGTCCTGTTGAACGCTCATGAGTACGCCAGCGGTATAAAATATGGGGGATATGGTGGAATTTATCTGTTTTTTCTGCAACACGTAGCAGTAAATCATAATCTTGGCTAACAGTTAATTCTGTATTAAACCCACCTACTTGCTCTAAAATTTCCCGCTTGAATGCTGTTAAATGAATAATATAAGGGTGACTTAATAAAAAGTCATAATTGTAATCTGGGCGGAAAGCACAGCGTAAGACTTTACCTTCTTCATCTAACAATACTTCATCGCTATAAAATACATCTGCTTGATGGGTATTGATTGCCTCAGCCAAGGTAAATAAGGCATGAGCTTCTAAACTATCATCATGATCAATAATAGCAATATATTCCCCTTTTGCTGCCTTCACCCCTGCTTGGGAACTGTAGCCAACCCCCTGATTTTCTTCTTGCTGTAAATAAGTGAAGCGTGCGTCTTTATTACACCAAAAATTAATAATGCTCAAATGATCTTTTTTCGGGGAAGCATCATCAACAATAATACATTCCCACTGGGTATAACTTTGTTTATTAACACTTTTTAGTAAGACATCCAGCCACTCAGGTACACTGTTATAAGTTGGGATCACAAGGGAAATTAAAGGTTGATGTGCCCATGTTTTTAGCGCACGTGTTTGGGCGAGTAATGTATGTTCTGAGACATGGTGATATTCATACCATGTTTGGTACTCTTCAGGTATCGGCAAGTTTAAACGAGGCACTTGCTTAGACTGGTTATCAGCTGTCATAGTGATGCTGACTTCATTATGTGGACACACATAAATGCCCACTGCATTATCAACATTTGCATCATCAGAGCGTACAACACAAAAGTATTGCCCTTTTTCTAGTGGATTATCTAACACTAAAGTATGAAATTGATTATCTTTTAGGGTATTGGCTGCTAATGTTGCCCGTGCACAACACTCTCCTAGTGTACCGTCCTCATAATGATACACCTCTAATTGTACTTGACACTCATTCACACGGTTATAAGTCGCAAAGCGCAATGAAAGTAAATGAGCAGGTTTATTAACTGTCCAATCTAGTTGCCATGCCACAGGTTTTTCAAACAACACCACAACTGAAGCAATATTACTAAAACTTTGTAAAGGTGTATGAGCTTGGGTTTCTTCACCTGATATCACTTTTAAATCAGGTATCATTGCATACTGATCTAATACGACTTTATCAGCACAATCAAAAGGCAACGCATTACAACTTTTATTAAACATCGCTTGTACTTGCTCATGCCATACAGCGTGTTCATGACTTAAACGTGCATCTAACTGTTGAGTTTGTTGGCGTATCTCTTCATTGATTTTTTCTAATTGCTGAATTTGGGATATATTTTTATCCGCTAAAACCGTGGCTTCATGTAATTTATATTCATAACCTTTAGTCAACAGTGATATGTCTTCACGATGACGTGTTTCCGCCTCTTTTAATAAAGCTTGGGTTTCTGTTTGCAGGGTATTAAAACGCTCATCATGTGCTGTTTTAAATGTTTCAGCTATTTTTTTATGAGTGGCTTCATTTTCTGCCAGCTCTTTCTGGAAATCAGTATGTAACTGTTGCTTTTCTTTTTCATAATCAGTGTGTAACTGTTGTTTTTCTATTTCATTTTTTTGCTGTAAACCTTGTGCTAACCCACTACTGGCTTTACATAATACATCAGGGGAAAAGTGGCTTAAATGTTTTCTAAATAACTGGCGACGGAAATAATATTCTTTTTCTGCATCCCGACTCATTGCAAACGAGTCGCCCCATATACGGTATTCAGAGACAACAGATTCCACATAATGAAAACTATGGCGTTGCGCTAAACGCAATAAAAATTCCCAATCTTCATAAATATCAAACTGGGTATCAAAGCCCCCAAGAGTTAGTGCACTATCTTTACGGAAAATATAAGCACAAACAGGGATATAATTTTCTAAATATAAGCGATGCGGATCAAAAGAAGAGGCATAAGTTTGTTGCCATTCAGCTTGATTTTTATCTCCTTCAATATGCATTGCCATTAAATTAACTTGCCCATAAATAACAGGCTTATCCCATTTAATATACTGGGCTAGTGTTGCGATCCCTTCAGGTAAAAAAATATCATCATCATCTAAAAAAGCTGCCCACTCACCCGTTGCTGTTAATAAACCCGTATTGGCTGCAGCAGAACGCCCTTGGCTTTGATCATGGTTCACTAATACAATTTGATAGGGACACTGCTGTTGCTGCTCAGTGACTAAAGACTCAATATCCTCGCCCCCATCATTGACCACCACCACCTCAATAGCTGGGTAAGTCTGTGCATTCACACTTTGTAAGGCATCAACTAATAAATGTGGACGATCTTTGGTGCGAATAATAATAGAAATCAGTGGGTTATCAACACTATTTACTTCTGTATTCATGTTTTTTATAACTTATAGAGTGTATGCCATGACACTTACTCTCTTTCTTCAAGCTCTTCTAATGTCATGTTCATATGGCGGTTATCAGGTAAAACACTGTAAGGGTTAACATAGAGTGTACGAGGTTTTTTTTGTGACCCTTGTGTCATCACAGTGACAAGATAGCCCCGTTCATTTTGAACTTGAGCTTGTCGCTGTGCTGCCAGCTCCTCAGCAGAAGGGGCGGCATTATTTTTAGTCTTATCATTTTTTTGTTCTTCTTCCAGTACAAACTGTGGTTTTTTATTTTGTACTGCAATACTGAAATAAGGGGACACAGAAAAATTGACCCAAGGTAAAAATAAACCGATATCTTCTAACTCAATAAAGCGGTTAAAATCATTATGGCTTTTTAATTCTTCTTCACGGCGGTGGACTAAAATTTTATCAACGGATTCGCTGTCTAAACCGGGGAGTAATAATAAAGCCTCACGGGTGGCAATATTAGGATTGACCCCTGAAATACTACTATATACAGTAAAAGCAGTATTTAAATCGACCCCTTTAAATACTTCATCAAACCCCTTAATTAAGCGTAATTCATCTACCGTTTCTAAAATAGCATTACGGGGCTGATAAGGTTGTTTTAAACGCTCATAATACTCTTTTTCCGCACCATTGGTACGTTTTAAATCATCCGCATCAATCCAATCTTGCCATGCATGAACCAGCTCATCAATTTTATCTGTTTGATTATCCCCCAGTTGCTTTTTTAACAATTGGCGTAACTGGTTTTCACTCAAACGTAATAAATTAATCTTACCTGCATGATCATAAATGCGTACCGTCACATTTTGCGGAATGTCATAAGCAAAATCTTTTTCCCCCAGCTCTCGTCCATCAAAGCGATAACGCGGGTTTTTGCGCTCATCTAAAGGAATATTTTTATAGGTATCAGGGTGCAGTGGCATAAAAGCGATCATCAGCTCCATCTCTGCCACCCGTAAAGCTGTGAGCGTCTCTGACCATGTGTCTAAATTATCATTTTGATGCGCAACAATTCGAGCAGACAACTGGGTTTCCGTACTCATGGTTGCTACTAATATTGCTGCAACCACTAAAAACCACAGCACGATCAATAAAATCGCGCCTTTTTGTGTTTTTTGTTGTAAGTGCATCTTTGAAAAAGTCGTATTATAGGTCATGACTGCGTAAACAAAGCTGTAACGCACTATGCCAATCAGGTAATTGTACTGCAAAAGTATCAGCTAATTTTTGGTTAGATAATACAGAATAAGCAGGGCGCGCTGCGGGGGTTGGATAATCTGCGGTAGTGATAGGCGCAACTTCAGGGCTTTTTTCTTCCTGATCAATAATGGCTTGTGCAAACCCATGCCATGTCGTTTCCCCTGCATTGGTTAAATGATAGACCCCTGATAAGTTTTCCCAATCAGGCTGGGCAAGTGGGCTGATCACTTGCGCCACAACCTGCACAGTGGCTTCCGCAATCATACGTGACCATGTTGGTGTGCCTTTTTGATCAGCAACCACGGTTAAACGTTCATATTCATTTGCCAAGCGTTGCATGGTGCGTAAGAAATTTTTCCCTCGCATCCCATAGACCCATGCAGTACGAAAAATAAAATACTTACCACCAGCCGCTGCAACCGCTTGTTCACCTGCTAATTTTGTGCGTCCATATGCACTGACAGGATTGACTTCATCGGTTTCAAGGTAAGGCTGTGAAGCCGTTCCATCAAAAACATAATCTGTAGAATAATGCACAAAAACTGCATTATGTGCCTTAGCACATTCGGCTAAAACTGCTACAGCTTGCGCATTAATAATATCCGCACTATCAGTTTCTTTTTCAGCATTATCCACCGCTGTATAGGCGGCAGCATTAATAATCACCGTGGGTTTTAGCTCATCAACTAACGCACGAATCGCTGCAGGATCAGATAAATCTAAGGATCTATCAACCTCTGTTTGTTCACCACGCCCCACAGCAATCACTTGTCCTAAAGGCTGTGCACAGCGCACCAGCTCCCAGCCAACTTGTCCTGTGCACCCAATGACTAAAATAACATTTTTTGTCATCGCCTTTTTCTCCTTTTTACTCATTACTGTGGCGCGTGATACGCTTATAAATCGCTTAATAAACCCGCTTGGGCATCTTTTGCAGATAAAATAACATCACTTATAGGCAAGGGCCAATCAATACCAATTTCTGCATCATTCCAGCATACACTGCCTTCATCTTCAGGGTGATAGTATTCAGTACACTTGTAATGAAAATCAGCCCGTTCTGATAGCACGCAAAAACCGTGGGCAAAGCCAGCAGGCACATAAAACTGTTTAAAGTTTTCCCCGCTTAAAATAATACCTTCCCATTGCCCGTAAGTCGGCGAGTTAGGACGAATATCCACCGCCACATCAAATACTTCTCCCTCAGTCACACGCACTAATTTACCTTGGGGGAATTGTTTTTGAAAATGTAAACCACGTAATACACCATAGCTAGAACGAGATTGATTATCTTGTACAAAAGGTACATCAATCCCTGCTAATTCTGCATAACGTGCTGCATTAAAGCTTTCGGTGAAAAAACCGCGATCATCTTTAAACACTTTTGGTTCAATGATCACAACACCATCTAATTTTGTTTGAATCACATTCATTTGATTTCATGCTCAAGCAAGTAGTTTAAATAACGACCATAGGCATTTTTAGCCAATGGTTTGGCTAATTCTGCTAATTCCTCATTAGAAATATAACCTTTACGCCATGTAATTTCTTCAGGGCAGGCAATTTTTAAGCCTTGGCGTTTTTCAATGGTCTCTACAAAAGAAGAGGCTTCTAATAATGATTCGTGTGTGCCTGTGTCCAGCCACGCCATGCCACGTCCCATTTTTTCCACGGATAAGGTGCCGCGTTCTAAATAGGCATTGTTAACATCTGTGATCTCTAATTCGCCACGATCAGAAGGTTTGACTTGTTTAGCAATCTCGACCACATCGTTATCGTAGAAATATAAACCTGTGACCGCATAACGTGATTTCGGTTTTTCAGGTTTTTCTTCTAAGCTAATCGCTTTGCCTTCTGCATCAAATTCCACCACACCATAACGCTCTGGATCATGCACAGGGTAGGCAAATACACTGGCACCTTCTTTTTTACTAACCGCATGTTGCATTTGTTTTTGCAAGTCATGCCCGTAGAAAATATTATCGCCTAACACTAAGGCACAACTGTCATCACCGATAAATTCTTCACCAATGATAAATGCTTGCGCTAAGCCATCAGGAGAAGGCTGTACTGCATAACTAATATTCACCCCCCATTGGCTGCCATCTTTTAACAACTGTTCAAAACGCGGGGTATCTTCTGGGGTAGAGATAATTAAAATATCCCGAATACCTGCCAGTAACAAAGTACTCAGCGGGTAATAAATCATCGGTTTATCGTAAATAGGTAACAACTGTTTTGATACAACCTGAGTGACAGGGTATAAACGTGTTCCTGAGCCCCCCGCTAAAATAATACCTTTCATACTCATGCTTCTGTCCCTTCTAAACCTAAACGCTGTCCTTGGTAACTTCCGTCTAATACGTGTTGCCACCATGTTTCATTATTTAGATACCACTCCACTGTTTTACGTAACCCTGTGTCAAAGGTTTCCTCTGGTGTCCAATCTAATTCACGTTGGATTTTGCTGGCATCAATGGCGTAACGTTTATCATGTCCCGGTCTATCGGTGACATAAGTAATTAAATTTTTGTGTGGGCAATGCGGTGAATCAGGACGTAATTCATCTAAAATATCACACAATGTGTGCACCACTTCTAAATTAGTTTTTTCATTGTGCCCACCGATGTTATAGGTTTCCCCTAACTCGCCTTTTTCTAACACAAGGCATAAGGCGCGTGCGTGATCATCCACATATAACCAATCCCGAATATTATCACCTTTACCATAAATAGGCAGGGCTTTCCCTGATAACGCATTTAAAATCATTAAGGGAATTAATTTTTCAGGAAACTGGAATCCACCGTAATTATTAGAACAATTTGTGGTGACCACAGGGAAATCATAAGTGTGGTGCCATGCACGTACTAAGTGATCTGAAGACGCTTTACTGGCGGAATAAGGAGAATTAGGTTGATAAGCGGTGGTTTCAGTAAATAAACCTTCATCACCTAAGCTACCATATACTTCATCTGTGGACACATGATGAAAACGAAATGCTGCTTTTGCCTCATCAGATAAACCTAACCAATATTGGCGCGTTCCTTCCAATAAGGTATAGGTGCCTAAAATATTGGTAGTAATAAATTCTGCAGGACCATCGATAGAACGATCCACATGTGATTCAGCAGCTAAATGCATGATCGCATCAGGCTGGAAATCTGCCAACATCTTAGCAACGGCATTGGCATCACAAATATCAAGTTGTGAAAAATGGTAACGGGGATGTTCTGCAACACTGCTTAAAGACTCTAAATTTCCCGCATAGGTGAGTTTATCAACATTTAACACCTCATGCTCGCTTGCAGTAATAAGGTGACGGATAACCGCTGAGCCGATAAATCCTGCCCCACCTGTAATGATTATTTTCAAAACATACCCTCTTTAACTACGTGTAATCATTGCTGGTTCAATGCTATATGATACTGATAAAACGCTGACATTGCGAAGTCAACAGACATAAAAAATGCGATGCCCTTAAAAAGAACATCGCATTTCCATCACTTGTCTAATTACGTCTGCTGAGAACGAACTAGATTTCTAGATTTATTTGCTCATGCCGACATCAATTACAACACGACGGTTTTGCTTACGACCTTTACGTGTTTTGTTGCTTGCAACAGGCTCTAATTCACCTTTACCGATTTGCTTAACTTTTGCAGCAGGAACACCTTTAGCAATTAAGTATTCAGCAACAGATTTAGCACGACGCTCAGATAATTTTTGGTTGTAACGTTGAGGACCTGAACTATCAGTATGACCTACGATAACCACTTCAACAACGTATGCTTCTTCAGCAAGGATTTCACCAGCAATGCGGTTTAATGTTGCTTTACCAGCCGCTAATAATTTAGCACTGTCAAATTTGAAGCTTACGTCACTACCTAAGATATCACGAACAACTTTATCAGTTTCTGCACAACCAAATTCGTTTACACGCGCACCTGGAGGTGTGCCTGGGCAATGGTCACGGTAGTTAGGTACACCGTCTTCATCATCGTCACGAGGACAACCACGAGAATCTACACCTTTAGAGATTTCACGTGCAGTGTTGTTTGGACAATCATCACGGTAATCTGGTACACCGTCTTTATCGCTGTCTTTAGGACACCCATTTTCTTCAACGCCAGCCACTAACTCTTCTTTAGTGTTATCTGGACATTCATCTTTATCATCAGGTACACCATCACCATCACGGTCAGTGATGTCACCACATTCCACAAATACTTGTTTTGGTGTATTAGGGCTTGTAGGCGTTTTTAAACATTCATCTTTACGTGAAGATAAAACAGGCTTACCTGCAGTATCTAATAAGTAATGTGAATCATCTTCGTTACCAGCTACGGCAAGTGATGTTGCTGAAAGCAACATACCTGCAACCGCGCCCATAACAACATTAACAGTCGCGCTTTTTAACATGGACATATTCCTTTGTAAAATTTTTAACAATAAAAGCTGTAAAAGCCTCTGCTGACCAAACAAACAGTTAAACCAACACCACCGAACCCAAAAATTCTGCTGACGGGTATAGTGTAGAGCCATCATTTACATAGTTGTATCGCCAAATACTGTATCAAATTAACCACACATGAAATAAATTGGATTTATTTTCACACTTGATTGGTGCTAAGCATTTATTCTTTTTATTATAAAGAACAAATAGTTAACCAAGACTGGCAATCATTCAATATGCATAGTATGGCTTTACGCTACACTAGCAGTAAATAATACAACATGTGGAATTCTAACAACAAGCCTATATAGAGTCTAGGCTTTCGGTCTGGAATCTTGCCACAACAGACAAATTTTTTTTAAAAACAGATTATTTGAATTGATTTTTAATCTATTTTTAACTGAAAGTGGGGCTTATCACAATGTATATTTTTACCCTAGAAGTGGAGCAAGTTCACCTTGTTTGTCAAGGGCGACTAAATCATCATACCCACCCACATGGTGCTCACCAATAAATATTTGTGGTACAGTGCGTCGCCCTGTTTTAGTCATCATCTCTTGCATGAGGCTGTTATCTGTATCGACCCGAATTTTTTCAATTTCAGAAATGCCTTTTTGTGCTAAAAAACGTTCTGCCATCATGCAATAAGGACAAAAACGACTAGTATACATTACCACATGTACCATAATAAAATTACCTTTTTTCTTTATATAAGCAGGTTAGATTGATAAATTTGTATCAGTAGGAGAGTAGTTTTCTATAATTCTTGGATAAAAATTAAGCTGACCATACGCCCCGTAATGGCTTCACGTCGGTAAGAATAAAATCTATCTGCTTCATGATAAGTACAATATTCCCCACCATAGATAGCACTGACACCACAATTTTGTAAACGTTGACGGGCTAATAAATATAAATCAGCCTGCCATTTTCCTTGTTGAGTGCTAGAAGGAGAAAATGCTTGCGTTGCGTCTGAATTAAGCTGTGTAAATGCTTCATACACATCTTGTCCCACTTCAAAAGCCGCTTGACTAATTGCAGCCCCAAACCACACTAATAATTCTTCAGGCGGATCAGGGAATTTAGAAATTGTATTTTCTATCACCCCTGCTACTAAACTTCGCCAGCCTGCATGTACTGCTGCCACCGCTGTGCCTGCTTGGTTACAAATTAAAATAGGCAAACAATCAGCCGTCATCACTGCACATACCTGCCCTTTTTGTTCACTATAACAAGCATCTGCCTCGATATTAGGCTGAAAAGTATGATCATCGACCACACGGACACCATGTACTTGATTTAACCAACGTGGGGCACTTGGCAGCTGTAACTGCGTCATTAAAATCTGGCGGTTTTTTTCTACAGCTTCCGCCTGATCACCAACATGATGCGCCACATTAAAGCCGTGATAAGGTGCTGTACTTTCTCCCTCATAGCGCGTGGTCATATAGGCACGAACTGAAGCAGGGGCATCCCATGATGGCTGAATACAATTAAGCATTCGCTTTAGCATCTTCTTCTAAAGCGGCTAATAAAAGTTGCATATCTTCAGGGACAGGGACTGACCACTCCATAAACTCTTGAGTACGTGGATGGACTAAACCCAAATGTTCTGCATGTAAAGCTTGACGAGTAAAGCCGCGTAAAGTTTGCGCAAACTCTTCTGTGCTGCCACTTGGAATATGTAAACGTTGCCCATAAACAGGATCACCAATTAAAGCATAACGTTTATGTGCCATATGTACACGGATTTGGTGAGTACGCCCTGTTTCCAGTTTCACCCGAATATGGGTGTGGGAGCGGTAACGTTGAATAACACGATAATGTGTAATGGCAGGTTTTCCTGTAGAAGTCACTGCCATACGGATACGTTGGGTACGATGGCGACCAATAGGTTCATCAATACTACCGCCTGCAATTAAAACACCATTGACAATCGCTTGATATTCACGTAAAAATTCACGACGTTGAAGTTGTTCAACCAAATGCGTATGTGCCATTAAAGAACGCGCAACGACTAAAATACCACTGGTATCTTTATCAATACGGTGAATAATACCAGCACGGGGCAACTGTGACAGTTCAGGAGCATGATGTAATAAGGCATTCACTAAGGTACGGTTTTGATTCCCAGCACCGGGATGCACGACCAAACCCACAGGTTTGTTAATAACGATGATATCCTCATCTTCATAGACGATATCTAATGGAATGGCTTCTGCTTCCCACGTGACTTCATCTTCAAGTTCGGCCGTGATAGAAACTGATTCACCGCCTTGTAGCTTATCTTTAGCACGACAAGGTTTATCATCAACTAAAACATAGCCATTTTTTATCCATTGTTGTAAGCGAGCACGTGAATAATCGGGAAAAAGTTCCGCCAGTGCCTTATCAAGACGTGCACCGGCAAGTTCTTCGGGAATTTTCGTGTTAAAATGTGCGGTTGCACTCATACATTACCTTAAAATTGAATTGCTGTATGTTACTACTAAAGCCTATAAAATTAATTGCGACATTACTCATCATATCAAGCCTGACCAGTTGCGGGCTCCTGCCTGAAGCTGAGGATGAAACACGCGGCTGGTCTGCAAAGCGTTTGTATACCGAAGCCAAAGAGTATTTGAATGATGGTGATTACACGATCGCCGTGCAATACTACGAAATATTGCAATCTCGTTATCCATTTGGGCGTTATGCACAACAGGCACAACTGGATACACTTTATGCCTATTATAAAACAGATGAACCTGAGTCTGCATTTGCTGCGGCAGATCGGTTTATCAAATTATACCCTCGTCACCCTCATATTGACTATGTTTATTATATTAAAGGCTTGGTTAACTTTGAGTTAGATGTTGGGTTTCTTGACCGTTTTTTAGCTGTGGATAAGTCCCAGCGTGATCAAGGTGCTGCATTGAACGCTTTTAATGATTTTGCTGAATTAGTTGAACGTTACCCGTACAGTAAGTACGCGGAAGACTCTAGAAAAAGAATGTTATTTCTACGTAATAACTTAGCGGCTTATGAATTACATGTTGCCCGCTATTATATCAAACGTGGTGCTTATGTGGCAGCGGTTAATCGTGCTAAAAAAGTGATCGAGGCATATCAGAAAACACCTTCTATGCCTGAGGCATTAACCATTTTAGCAAAAGGGTATCGTATTTTGGGTAAAGATAAGCTGGCAGCGGATGCTTTACGTGTGTTAGAAACTAATTATCCTAATTATGAAGGGATTGAAAAAGTGAAGCGTTTACAGATTGTGCCACAGTCTTAAATTTTACATCTCCATTTTATTCCCATATGTTCTTATAAGAGAATTGCCATACCTGTAGGGGCACACCCTTGTGGTTGCCCTGTAATGGTAATTTTTGTGGTGATGGTGTACCTTCCCCTCGTTCCTCACGCGCCTGCGTGGGAATGCCTTCTTGGACGCGTTGCGTCCTTTTCTTTAAACCCCTCTCCTGCTCTATTCCATCAACCTTTATAAAACCGTAGCAGCGTTGCATGCAACGCTTTTCACTGAACCTTATTCAGTCATGATTTATGACAGCGAATAGCTGATATTACCGTAATATTTGACTGTAGGATGGTTGAGAGATAATGCCTCATATTAATTAGTTAAAAATATTAATATCGTAGATTCTATTACAGTGGTTATGAATTCATGATTGTGGGGTGAATGAGATCACGAGGACGTTGCGTGCAACGTCACTAC
>Ga0193953_1000123_pt1 | contig 42907 bp, 37 predicted proteins | sample BB_4_MG_FD_140325 | JGI IMG/M metagenome (GOLD analysis project Ga0193953, IMG submission 140325) | Microbial mat bacterial communities from the Broadkill River, Lewes, Delaware, United States - BB_4_MG | ecosystem: Environmental > Aquatic > Freshwater > River > Microbial mats | place: USA...
CTAGGAGGTAAACATGAAAATAGGGCTGATATTATTTTTTTACACAAGTATTATATTAAATGCTAACCCTGAACAACAGATAGATTGCTATTCAGTTTTACAAGAAATCGAGAAATTAGAAAAGGAAAAAAAGACTAGTACCTTAGCGAAAGTTGGAAGTGTTATTTTAGGTGGAGGTTATCCTCTTAATAGCTCAAATAAAGAACTTAAAACTAAGATTAGAATTTTAAAACTAAAACTATCAAACTGTAAATAAAACATAGTAACAAACTTAAGTATTCAAAAACCTTTCCTTAAAAAGTCCTTTTATTTTGTCATTTAGCCCATTACTATTAAACATAATAAGTTCACGATAGTATCTTTGTAGAGTTTGGTTGGCAAGAACTGACTTACCACCTACTAAGATCATACCCGTTGTTATGATCTCTTGAACAAGTGCAAAAAGCTTGATTCTTAAACGATCCATCAACTCACCGTCATTGGTCGCCATAAACTCTTCTTTTATAGTTTCAAGTCTTTGTGAGGCTTGTTCCTTTACCTCATGATCATTAAGTTCCTCAATAGCACCAAGTCCAAGTGAGTAGATCGCTATGTGTACTGTTTTTGAAATAGACTTTGCTTTAGTGTAGCTGCCTATTGGTGAGAATGCCACTACATGTTCATCTGCTACAAAGAACTGATCTAGGTCTATATTTACCGTAGCCATAGACTCACCTACAAAACTATCTGCAACCTCCCCTACTTTAAAACCTTTTGCATTTTCAAATGCTACCGTAGCTACATACTCGTACTTACCGCAGTGAAATCCTACTACTAATGAATCAAAGATCCCATATCCGCTTGCCCATGTAAGTGTACCGCTAAGTCTGTAGCCATCTTCATCTTTCTCTGCACTGATCACAGTCATTGGCGCTCTTAGATGGTTTATGGCTATACCGCACTTTTTATCAAAGTACTTTTGTCTAAGTGGAAAATTATTTGAGAGCATAATGTTGTTTGCCGCGAGTATCTGAATACCTAGAAAAACCAAAGTTCCTGAGTAACGTGTTAAAGATCTAAAAAGTATATACCTTGCTTCAGCTTGTGCTGCAGCATCAACATCAACGATACTAAATACATCGTTTTCATATGCAATATCAAATGCTTTTTTTAACATTTTACTTTGTTGGTCTAAAGTGTGTAGTGGTAACTTTTTAAGCTCTTCTATGGTTAGTAGTATTTTATTTTCGTAGTCTGAAATTGTCATATGAAATTATAACATCCTTGCAAAAAGATCTCTAAAAACTCTTCTCTAGTATAGATCTTAGCACCTAACTTTTTCTTGTACTCCATATGTGGGTGTCCCAAATTCCAAAAAGTGTATCCTTCTTTTTGAAGATATTTAGCAAGAAGTACAAGTTGTAAGGTTCCAAAATTATTATACTCTTTTTCACCTAGACTAAAACCGCTCAAACTTGTATACACACTTCCTGTTTTATAACCAACTTCACCAGCCACTAGTTTTTTTGTTCGTGAACAAACTACCTCATAACTAAAAACTTTAAAATCATCTCTTAAATCATTTTTTTCATATAGAGTTGTTAAAAGCTCTCTGTACTTTCCTTTAAGCCAGTTATGCTCATGGAGTTTATCTATATGGTCTAGGACATTATTAAAATGTGTATTCTGAGAAAATATATACTTGTCGCTATTTAATAACTTTTGTACCTTTTTCGATATATGTAGATCTTGAAAGTATAAAACTGCATAATCAAACTGTAGTTCTGGAAGTAAGACTAAATCACCTTTAGCTTCAAAAGACGTTGCTATGAATCCTAACTTTGCAAGTTTTATATAAAACTCTTCGCTCCAGTCATCACTCCAATAGTAATTATTTTTAGTATCTAAACAAAGAACTTCTTTGAAAAAAAGATCATTATCAATAACATCCTTACTTAGATAGTATATTTTTTCTTGCAAAGCTTATGTATTATAATCATTTAGCATATTATTAAGGTTTTCAGTCATTTTAGATAGTTCAGAAGAAGCATTTGCTATATCTTCTATACTTCTTTTGTTTTGGGATGAAATATTTTCAATCTCATTTACCTTATTAACCATAGATTCAACTGTAACAGAGTTGTTTATGTAACCAGTTACAGTTTCATCAACTTGAGTTATTGAGTTATCGATAGTCCCTACACTCTCATTGATCTCATTTTCAGCTTTTGTTGCATACTCTGAAAGATTTCCCATAGCTTCTGCATTTTTAGAGATACTGTCACTAGCATCTATAACAGATTGAACGATCACACTTATGGTTGCATTTATCTCTGAAAGAGATTTTTGAGTACGTTCTGCCAGTTTTCTAACTTCGTCAGCAACTACTGCAAATCCACGACCATGTTCACCTGCACGAGCAGCTTCAATGGCAGCATTTAATGCAAGTAAATTTGTTTGATCAGCAATGTCTGATATGACTTCTAAAACAGTTTTAACTTGAGCAGCATCTGAACTTAACTGTTCTAGTTTATGAGATAATTGTAGTTCGTCTTCTGCGCGTTGTTGTACTTCATTTGCCAGATGTATTATTTGGTTATTTACACCTCGTAGAATATCTCCTGCTGAATTTATGTTCTCTTTTGTTTGTTTAGCTTGCTCTACAGACCCAACAAGTATATCTTTTAAGTTATTACCCTCATTTGATACAGACTCAACTATTTCACTCTCTTTTTTAGCTTTTTCTTTCATCTCAACAGATGTTGAAGATAATTTTGTAGCTATTGAAGTATTTTGAGAAGAAGAGTTTTTAGCTTCAGATACTGTTGTGTGAACCTTTTGTATAAAGTCATTTATGTTTGTTGCTACCTCAGATATTTCATCACCTTTTGGTACAGATATACGTCGTGTAAGATCACCATCACCTTTTGCAAGATCATATGTAGCATCTTGAAGAACTTGAAGTTTTTTTACTACAATTTTTTGGATCGAGTACACACTTAAAACAAAAAACACTACAAACAACCCAAAAGATATACCTAATATAACATTTCTAAGTTCATTTACATTTTCTAGTACTTCTTCTTCCTCTATCTCTACTATTATTCCCCATTTTTTTCCAAATACATCTATAGGCTCATATGAACTAAGTACATTCACACCTCTATGGTCTTTAATTATCCAACTACCAGTTTTACCTGCACGAATTGCATCAACTGACTTTGTTTTTATTTGGAGAGTTCCAACAGTTGTTCCTGAGTTTAAAACATACTTGTCTTTTATATCTTTTATAAAACGACTATCATTTTTCATATAACCATCTATAGATACTAAGTTTGCAAGTCCTGTTTTTCCAAGACCAGCTTTTTCAAAATTTCCATGAAAGTTCATAACATTATTGATCTTAGAACGTGGAAGCTGAAATACAACAGCTCCTTCAAAGTCCTTAGCAAAGTTTAATGGTGATGCTAAAAAAAGTCCTTGATCATTGTAACTTGGCTCGTAAGGTTCGTAGTCAGAAAAAGCTATGGCACCACTTTGTTTTCCTTGTAGCTCTTTAAAAACTTTTGCAAGTCCACTATTTGCATACACACCTTTTAGTAAATTAGTACCTAAATCTTTTTTCTTCTTAACAGAGTATATGACATCTCCATTTGCATTTATTAAATATATATCATAAAGGCCATAATTATCTAATATTCGTTTATATGTTTTATGCATCTGTACATGGTTTAATGAATATGGATCAGAATACTTAGTATTCATATTCAACTTATCTTTTTCATTAATAGAGTTTTTATTTTCAAGTATATAAATATATTGAAGAACTAGTCCTGATGTTGATTTTGGTAAATAATCTTCAGCAGTTCTTTTAGGACTAGCATTTTTAACTTTGAAATTTATATTTGAGATATACTCTTTTTCATAATATTTAACTAATTCTTTTTTAATAGTTTCTATATCTACAGCATCAAAGTCTTCCAACTCTTCATAACTCTCATCCAAACTCCATAACATTTGAGTAGTTGCACTATCTGTACTTTTTGCTAAAAGTAAATTTTTAACAGATGAAAAGAAATCTACCAAATGCTCTTTTTTTGATTCTTTTACAGCATCTAACATGTCAATGCTACTATTAACTAGTGAATCACTTGATCTAGAAACTGATACATACAAAATACTTGAAATTACAACAAAAATTGCTATAGCTATAAGCGAAGTAATTCTAAATTTTATACTTTTTGTATTCATATTTTTACCTTAAGACGTATAATATAATGCATAATAGCGCTATATTACATAATTTTAAATTAATTATTTAATTTATCTTTCCAAAAAGACAATTTTTTTAGCCTCTTTTAATCCTATCTGTTTAGATTCGATTTTTTCTATTATATACGCATATTTTTTTGAATTATTTATAACTAAAATAGTTAAAAGTTCATCTAAGTTTTTACATTTATCAATCTTACTTTTAAATATTTCATCTGATTTTTCAGGGACTGTTTTTTTAAACTTAATTTTTCCAACTAAAAATCCAAATATAAATACTAAAAGATAGTAAAGATATTCAATCTTAAAAAAACTACTTTTTTCCTCTTTTTTATCAAGAAGATCCTCTTTTTTATATAGCTTCCTAACCTCAACTTCAAAAGGCTTTGACTTATATACTTTTACTTGTTTTAAGTTTGCATCAAAATACTCATATTTTATTTGTGGAAACTTAAAACTTTCACTTGAAACAACTGCAAACTTTTGACTCCAACTACCTTTAAAACCACCATCGTTTATCTCATAATTTTTTTTAGGTTCTGTACTAAAAACTTTAGCACCAGATATATTTAGGTCCAATGGTTTTAGCTGATCTAAATTTCCAATACCCTCTATAGTTATCTCAAAATGGTAAGGCTTATAAGCATCTATACTAGGCTTATCTTTTTTAATTTTAAAGTTAAATCCACCCACCAAAGCGATATCATTTGGCAACACTTCAACACTTAATTTTTTTTGCTTTATAAGTCTTTTACTAAACTGTTCATAACCAGCATTATCACGACCTAAAACTGTGTTTTCTATGGAGTCCTGATTTGTTTTTTTCATTAAAACATCAAATTCAAAATCTACATGACCGCTTGTTTTTAAAAATGCTATAAACTCAAAGTCATTGACCCTTTTTCCATTTATTATACTTTCTCTTTCACTAAGAAGATAGATATCATAATCTTTGTATTTTCCAACAGGATCAAACTCTATAACATGTAGCTCATCTTTGCTATTAAACTGACAGCTATAGTGTAAATGAACAGCTTCATTTAGATAAACCTCTTTTTTATTTATGGATGCGCTCCATATATATTCTTGACTTGCATCTAAATTTATAAAAATTAATAACAATAAAACTATATTACCAAGGTTTTTTTTCACTTATACCCCTTTTGTTGATAAGCTCATACTGACGTGAGCTAAGTTTTGCCTTTGATTTGCCAAGGTCTAAAAGACTCTGCTTTGTTTCTACTCTCTTACCAGCATTGTCTTGTGAAGCACCAGATGAAGCACTTACATTCATGTTCGATCCTCCACCCTCTTTTTGCTTTTTTGATGATTCTCTTTTTTTTGCATTTGCAGATCTTTTTTTAGTCTTCTGATTTCCTGTACTCATCTGCTTTTGTTCTTCAACACTCATTATATATCTCATATTTTCATCAGCTTCTTCAGTGTAAGTTAGAGTAAGTGACTTCATATAATTATCTCTTGCTTTTTTAAACTCTTTTAACCTTACATAAGTATTTGCAATATTATAAAAAATTATCGATTTATTATGTGCATCTGATGATTTTAACTTTGTATATATTTCCAATGCTTTTTCATATTTTCCATCATTGTATAAATCATTTGCTTTATAAAATCTATCATAATCAAGTGCCTGAATATTTACACCAATGAGTAATAAAAAAGCAATAACAAATCTTTTCAAGCTAGTGACACTAACTAAAAAACTCATAATTGCAAAAAATACAAAATAGTAAAATAGTTCTTTGTTTTGAACTATAGTCACTTCTTTACTTATAAACTCATCTCTTTGTGAATCAAGTGCCGATAAAATATCTGAAAAATCTTTAGTGTAAACTCCACCAGTTTTGTTAGATACACTTTTTATAGCAGAATTTACTCTTGTTACTACAATGTTGTTATTTTCATCCTCTAACAACTTTCCATCTAACTTCAGAGTTGAGCCTAGTTCTGTTGCCACGATCATAATATTTACCACCATATTATTTTCTTTAGCAAACTTTGCTTCTTTTGAATACTCACTTTGATCCGCTCCATCTGTAAAGAAAACAACTGAGAGCTTTTTACTCTTAGATAGCTTTCTTGCTAACTTTAAAGCTGGTAATATATTTGAACCCTTAGTAACTACCAATGATTCATCAAGTGAGTTAAACATATGCATTAACAGCTCACTGTCTTGTGTTAGTGGACTTAGAATAATTGCATTTGTAGTAAAACCCAAAGTTGCAAACCTTGTTTTAGTTTTTGCCTTCACTAACTTTCTTAACAATTTTTTAGAGTGCTCTAATCTTGTAGGAACAATATCTTCAGCCTGCATAGAGTATGAAAGATCAACAGCTATAACTACATCGTTTAACTGTTGTTTTGTTTTTATAGGTTCTTGCTCGATCACAGGTCTAGACAAAGCAATGATAATAAATATAAAAGTTATTACATAGCCATATGTACTAGGCAAAAACTTCTTGTAGTCCTTTTTGATCCAAATAGCCAGCAAAAACAAAAACAGCCAAAAAAATTCAGGGTTTAAAAAGTTCATCTTTTTATTTCCCTATATATTAAATACAACAACAAAACTGATGCTAAAAGTAAAAAGACCTCATAAAAATAATCTTTGAGTAAATACTCCCTACTTTTTATTTTTGAGCTCTCTAACTCATCTATATTGTTGTATATCTCTTTTAACTCTTTAGAATTTGAACCATAGTAAAAATGACCGCCACTCTGTAATGCTATCTTTTTTAAAAGTGCTTCATCTGCCTCACCTTTTTTACCTATAGCGATTGTGTATATTTTTATATTTTGCTCTATTGCTAATTGCACAGCATCTTTAGGACTTACACTTCCACTATTATGTTCTCCATCACTTAAGAGTATAATAACTTTTGACCTTGCTTTTGAGTACTTAAACGCTCTAACACCTATAGCTATTGCTTCACCAATTGCAGTATTTTGTCCAGCCATACCTTGGGTTAAAAGTTCAAACATATCTTTGACTATCTCTTTTTCATATGTAATAGGACTAGCAATAAATGCAAAGTCTCCAAAAAGAACTACACCAACATTATCACTTTGTCTTTTTGTTATAAACTCTTTTGAGATTTTTTTAGTGATCTCAAATCTGCTTTTTGACTTAAACTCTTCATCATCATTAGAGTTAAAACCCGAAGAGTTCATCGAACCACTTGCATCAATAGCTAAGAGTATATCTTTTCCATGTCTGTTTAAAGGGTTAGTTTTATCAATAAGTATAGGTGAAGCTAAAGCAACTACTAAAAATATAAAGATCAAAATCTTTATGATCCACTCTAAATGTTTCAAACTTTTTTTTGCACTCATATAGTGTAGATGAACGAAATATATACTTTTAGGATACTCTCTACATTTATATAAACAATATATGATCGGAATAAGAAGTAAAACCAACCAAGGATATTCAAAACTAAAGTAATTCATGTTCATATTTTACCCAAAATAAAAAATCATAAAAAAATTTTCAAATTTGTTAGAAAAACTCTTGACTTTAAAATATGATTTGTCTATAATTTCGACCTCTTAACAAATAGAGAAAATGTCTTGTTAGCTCAGTTGGTAGAGCACGTCACTTTTAATGATGTGGCCTCAGGTTCGAATCCTGAACAGGACACCATTTTTGGCCCCGTCGTCTAGCGGTTAGGATCCATGGTTTTCATCCATGTTACAGGAGTTCGATTCTCCTCGGGGTCACCACTTAACAAATAAAAAATCAAACAACTTTAACTATAACCCTTTCATTCTCCTTTTACAGAAGATAAGCCCACCACTTATCTTCGTATCCGTTATGTAACTGTATAGTATCTACTTTGTAACAATGTTACCTTAAAGTATTAATTATTACTTTATAAGGAAATTAATTATGAAAAAACAAAGTATATTAAGCTTTGCTGCAGTTGCAGCTTTAGTAACTGTATCTTTTACTGGCTGTGGAAGTAGTAGCGACTCCACAGATAGCCATACATCTAAGGTAACTAAAACAGGTTCTTTACTAGAATATAGTGTATTAGACTCTAGTGTTGAAAATGGTAAAAAACCAGGTTCAAATATGGAGATCAGAAATGGTGGATACGGTTCAGCTGCAACAGCTCATCCGACTCAAATAAATCAGTTTTACGCTTTAACTGACAGAGGTCCAAATGCAACATATACGGGTGCTGATGGTAAAGGAAAAATGTTTCCAACACCTGAGTATACTCCTAGAATCGGATTATTTGAGATTCAATCTGATGGTTCTGTAACCAAACTTAAAGATATACTTTTAAAAAGACCAGACGGCACTGAGATCACAGGCTTGCCAAATACTTCTGCTTTAGGTGGTACGGGTGAGACTCCATACGATAAAAATGGAAACACTATTAAAGATAACAATGGAGATATTAAACTAGATGATTATGGTCTTGATGGAGAAGGTTTAGTTGCACTATCAGATGGTTCATTTTGGGTAAGTGATGAATATGGTCCACATATGGTTCACTTTGATGCTGATGGTAAAGAGATTGGAAGAATTAACCCTTTTGCTAACGATACTAGACTAACTCAACAATTACCAGCCGAGTTTGCTTATAGAAGAGCAAACAGAGGCATGGAAGGTTTAGCTATAACTCCTGATGAAAAAACTCTTGTTGGAATCATGCAATCAACTATGTACTTACCATCTTCAGAAGTAAAAGATCTTGATATTACTAGAATAGTTACAGTAAATACTGAAACTGGTGAAACAAAACAATACCTTTATAAGCAAGAAAAAACTCAAAACTCAAACTCTGAGATCGTAGCAATAAGTAATGATGAACTTTTAGTAATAGAAAGAGATGGAAGTTTTTATGCTGGTGGTCCTAAAGCTGCTGATCCTGAGGCTCAAAAACATATATATAGAGTTAAACTCTCAACTGGTACAGAATTAGAAAATATTACATTAGATTCATCTATGTCTCAAGATAGTGACTTAGGTTTGACAATTGACTCTCAGACTCTAGAGCAAGTCGTATTAAATAGTGGTTGGTCAGCACTAGCCTCAAAAGGGATCTACCCAGTATCTAAAGAGCTTGTGGTAGATATGGTAAAAGAGGTTAACTATCCTCATGATAAGATGGAAGGTTTGATTGTATTTCCTGATGGCAACCTTGGTGTACTAAATGATGACGATTTTGCAACTTGGTCTACAAGCGGTGTATTAGAGCAAAAATATCTTAATGAAGAGATGAGTAAAGTAGATCAAAATACTTTATACATGGTAAAAAATCCTCTTTTATCTGGAAGTAAACTAACAAAAGTTGGATCATACACCACAGGAGAGGAAGCTGCTTCTGAAATAGTTGCATACTCTAAATCAAAAAAAAGAATGTATGTAACTAACGGTAAAGATAAAACACTAGATATTATTAATATTGCAGATGTTACCAATCCAACACTTATTACATCTGTAGATATTACTCCTTATGGAAAAAACCTTAACTCTGTAGCAGTAAGCAATGGTAAAGTAGCAGTTGCTATAGAAGATGGTGATGATTCAGTAGGAGGGAAAAAACAAGGTCAAGGTCATGTTGTTGTATTTGACACTGATGGTAAACACTTAAAAACAATTGATGCAGGATATCTACCTGACATGGTAACTTTTAATGAAGATGGTTCAAAAATCATTGTTGCTAATGAGGGTGAACCAAGCAATGATTATTTAGTTGATCCTATCGGTTCTATTGGGATTATTGATATAGCTAGTTGGGGATATACAGATATTAATTTTAACGGGGCAACTTTATCTTCTGCAAATGATGGTACACCTGTTAGACTTGGTGCAACTCCAAGTAATGATCAAGCCAAAGATATTGAACCTGAATATATAACTGTTAGTGGAAACTACGCATATGTAACTCTTCAAGAAAACAATGCACTGGCTAAAGTAAACCTTACTACAAACACTTTAGAACTTGTTAAGTCTTTAGGGGCAAAAAGCTGGGAAGAAAACTCTGGGAACACTCTAGATATTGAAGAGGAAGGCAAGATTATGATGAAATCTTATCCAGGTCTTTTTGGACTGTATCAACCAGATTCAATAGCTTCATATACATCTAATGGTTCTACATACTTAGTTACTGCAAATGAAGGTGATGGTAGAGAATATATAGTTGAGATAGATGCTGCTGATCAAGCAACATGTGAAGCAAACTCTGGATTTGAATGGGATGATGGTGATTGTATAAAAGAGTCTCATATAGATGAGAAAAAGATCTCTAAACTAGATCTTGATGCTTCTATAGCTGATGCTTATACAGATGAGAACGATCTTAAAGTAGTAACAGATATGGGTGACACTGATAACGACGGTGAATATGAAAAACTTTATACTTATGGTGCTAGAAGTTTCTCTATTTGGGATACAAACGGTAACCTTGTTTGGGATAGTGGAGATATGATCTCAAAACTGGTTTCACAAGCTCAACCAAAGCTGTTTAACCAAGATGAAGGTGAGATGGATGGTAGAAGCGGGAACAAAGCTTCCGAACCAGAAGCTTTAAGTGTTGGAACCATAGATAATAAAACATATGCTTTTGTTGGACTAGAGAGACAAAATGCAATTATTATATATGATATTACAGAACCGACTAAATCAACTTTTGTTGACTATATAGAAACGGAATCAGCTGGTGACATCTCTCCAGAGGGTATGAAGTTTATACCTGCAACTGACTCACCAAATGGGAAAAACTTACTTCTTGTATCGTATGAGATGAGTGGTTCTACAGTAGTATATGAGATAAAATAAACGAAGCAATTTGTTTTCTTTCACATGCAATTAATTGCATGTGAAAAATAAAACTCTACAGCCTTTGTGGCATCTCCTCTTTAAACGCATTCTCTTCAGCTTTTTTTAGAAGTTCAAGCGCACCATTTTGGATCATTTTTTCAGCTGTTTCTACACCTATATTTTCACATTTATCTACACTACAGATAACTTTTTCTTCCATAACATTTGTCCCATTGGGAAAACCCAACATTACACGAAAAGTTATTTCATCACTATCTTTTACGGCATTACAAGCAACAGGAGCTGAACAACCTGCCCCTATTTTAGATATAAAATCTCTCTCAATACACGTGCATATGTAAGTGTCTTCATCTTTTAAAAACTCAGATATTTCACGTACTTTATCATTACCCTTAACTATTTCAATACCAAGTGCTGCTTGACCCATAGGAGGAATCATCATATCTAGGGAGAGTTTTTGAGTGTAAGGGATATCTTTTAAAAGATCTAGTCTATGCAAACCAATATAAGCAAGTATAATGGCATCATATTGCCCTTCAGCCAATTTTCTGAGTCTAGTGTTGACATTTCCTCTTAAGTCTTTTACTTTTAGATCTGGGCGTTTACGAAGAAGCTGCATACGGCGTCTAAGACTTGTAGTACCAACTACTGCACCCTTTGGAAGTTCATCTAAAGAGCTATAGTTATGAGATAAAAAAACATCACTTTGGTCTTGTCTTTGTGTAACTGCAACTAACTCTAAACCATCTGGAATATACGTAGGTACATCTTTTAAAGAGTGAACTGCCATATGTGCATTTCCTGCTAACATCTCATCTTCAAGCTCTTTTGTAAAGTGTCCTTTTCCACCTATAAGTGCTAAAGGTTTATCTAAAACTTTATCGCCGTTACTTACGATCTTGTTTAACTCAACTTCAACATCTTTAAACTCTGCTTCAATTCTATCTTTTACGTGGTAAGCCTGCCATAAAGCTAAGTCTGAAACTCTCGTAGCTATTATGAGTTTTTCCATCTATTTTACACCTAGATATTTTTTCTTTGATCTATCTTTAGCTCCATCAAAAAATACTGTAGGTGTACCTTGAACCATAACATCATTTGCAATCTCTTGATCTTGATTATAGTGCTTAAGAACTTTTGGGTCTTCTATATCTTTTTTTGTAATTTTAGTACCCATAACTTTGTTAAACTCTTTTAGTATTTTATCTACATTAGTCTCACGACCAGCTACTTTAACTTTGTAAAGATTTAAAACTACATTTTTCTCACCCTTTAACTCAGCTGCAATAGCTGCTTTTGTTAACTCAACAGCTGCTGGATGAAGTGCTGGAAGTGGAAAATGGTAGTAGTATATTGCAAACTTCTTTGGTTGCTTTTTCATATATTTTATAGCTTCTGGAACATATTGTCTACAAAAAGGACATAAAGGATCTGAAAATATTGCAACTTTATGCTTAGAGTTTTTATCTCCATATATTAGGTTTTCATCTTTATAGTACTCAGCTTTAAATTTTGGAGAAACACTGTTTTTAAGTGATTTTTGAGTTTTCATGTCAATTAAATTATCTGCCATTACTACACCATTTGAAAACCAGATCATTTTCTGTTTTACATTTTTACCGTTTTTTAGTTCAGCATTTACATCAACAATAAAAGAACTCCATTGTGGCATTTTTTTAACTTTGGCTTTTGAACTTACAGAAACCTTTACAGACTTTATATTTGGGTTATTGCTAAAGTTTTTTGATAAAAAATCCTCAACTTGTTTGTTTGTAGCCGCTGCATGGACTAAACTAGTGCTTAGTAGAGTTATCGCTAATAATTTCAACATCAATGACATCTGATTCCTTTGTTATATGTGAATTTTGTGAGTAAAACTCATCTTCTTCTTGTGTATTTGACTTAGATGAGTAGACTTGGTAACGGTTAACTAGCATACTTGTTACAACGCTAAACTGCATTAGTACGCCTACTATATCTGTTAAAAACCCTGGGATAATAAGCAGTATAGCTCCAAAGAGTGTAAAAAGGTTTAACCTTTGAAACTCTTGTAGATCTATAAAGTTATATGAAACAGCTGTAAGGTTTTCACGAAGGGATTCTTTGAAGTTTGTAAGAATATATATACCTATCATAGCAGTTAAAAGTATCTCAAAAAATGTTACCAATCCACCAAGATACGATGAAATGTTAACAGATATAAGCACTTCTAAAAAAAGATAGACTATAAAATATATCATCTACAAAAGCTCCATAATTCTTTCGTACACCTCGTCAACTGCAACAGGAGTTTTTTCTCTTGTTGATCTATTAAAGATCTGAACTGTACCGTTTTCCAACTCTTTTCCAATTATAACAGTGTAAGGAAAACCAATTAACTCAGCATCTTTCATTTTAAATCCAAATCTATCTTTTCGGTCATCAATTATGGTCTCAACACCAGAATCGACTAGTTTTTTGTAAAGTTCTTCACCTAAATTATTTTGAGCATCATCTTTTATATTTGAGATCATAACGTTTACCATGTAAGGAGTTGTAGCTTTTGTCCACTTACAACCATATTCATCATGGTGTTGTTCTATAACTGCAGCAACCAAACGTGATACACCCATACCGTAAGTACCCATTATAAATGGCTGACTCTTGCCGTTTTCATCCAAGAACTCTGCTTTAAGTGCTTTTGAGTATGTAGTCCCAAGTTTAAATATATGCCCTACTTCAATACCTTTTGTCAAAGAGAGTTTTCCACTACAGTGTGGACATTGATCATCACCTTTGATCTCTTTTATATCTGTAATTGTACTTGGATCAAAATCTTCTCCAAGTTCTTCCATATCCATAAATACTTCTATGTTTGCTCCGTATTCACACTTATCACAAACAGTTATTGTATCTTCACCACTATCAGCTAAAACCATAAGTTCTTTAGAACCACTTCCACCTATAGCCCCACTGTCAGCCTCAACTATGCGATAATCAAGCCCAAGTCTTTTAAGTATTTTTTTATAAGCCTCTTCAACTGCATCAAATTCTCTATCCATATCCTCTGTTGTAGCGTGAAAGCTATAACCGTCTTTCATAATAAACTCACGCCCACGCATAAGACCAAAACGAGGTCTTACTTCATCACGAAACTTAGTTTTGATTTGGTAAAGGTTAAATGGCAAATTTTTATAACTAGTCACACGGCCACGAACAAGATCAACCATCATCTCTTCATGCGTTGGTCCTAAAACAAACAACTTCTCTTTTCTATCATAAAAAGTTAATAACTCTTTTCCAAACTTGTTTATTCTTCCACTCTCTATCCAAAGATCACTTGGAGCTACAAAACTTAGTTCCACCTCTTGAGCACCAATATTGTGCATTTCATCATGTATTACAGATTCTATTTTTCTAATAACTTTTTTTGCAAGTGGCATGTAAGAATATAATCCTGATGCTACCTGTGAAATAAACCCAGCACGAGAAAGCAAGATGTGACTAGCTAAAACAGCATCACTAGGTGCTTCTTTCGTTGTTGGGATAAACGCTTTACTTCTGCGCATTTTTTTCTCCTATATGATGTTTATATTTATCTGGTATGTTATCGTTTTCACTATTTGCAAGCATCTGCATAACACCACTTACACTGTCCGACTTTGGTTCATGTGTAACTTTTCTCATTTTTGATGTCATGTCATGCAAAAATCTTTTTAGTGTTTGTTCTGCCATTTTTTGAGCCTGATGTGCATATTCTTTTGGAATATATCCATTTTCTATTGCTCTTTTTGATTCTATTTCAGCTGTTTTATAAGCTTTAACATATATGTCTTTAATTATTGGCTCTACATTTAATGCATCTAGCCACTCAAAAAACTCAACTACACTACGCCCTACTATACCATGTGCTTTTCTAGCTTCAAGTTCTTTTTTACCTTTGTTTTCCTCCACTATAGATTTTAGATCATCTACAGTAAAAAGCTGTATCATCCCTGAATATGAACAACTTATATCTCTTGGAACTGCCATATCAAACCAAAATCTTTGGTAGTTACATACATTAATCATATCATCTGTAATGATAGGGGCGTTTGAACCAGTAGCAGTAAATAAAATTTCAAAATCATTAACAGCTTTATCTAGTTGAGTATAATCATAAACTTTAGCACCAACATCTTTTGCAAGGATTTCAGCTTTTTCCTTTGTCCGGTTCATTATATATACATCAGCACCATTAGAGATCATATGTTTAGCAGTGATCTCACTCATTTCTCCAACACCAATGATCAAAGTTCTTTTACTTTTAATATCGCTCATAACTGATTTTAGCTTTGAAACTGCTACCGAAGCTATAGATACTGGTTTTGAACTTATATCTGTTTCATTTCTTACTTTTGCAGCACATTTAAATGCAGACTTTACAGCACGTGCTATTTTCTTTTCACAATGCCCTCTGTCATATGAAAACCTAAAAGCATCTTTTAACTGTCCAGCTATCTGAGTTTCACCGATAACAAGTGAGTCTAGTGCAGAAGCTACTGCAAAAAGATGATGAATAGCACTTGAATCATCATGAACATCAGCTTTACTTTCAAGTTCTTCTATACTAAAACCTGATCTATCACTAATTTTTTCAAATATATGCTCTTTTGCATATATAACATCGCTACATGAACAAAAAATTTCCATTCTATTACATGTAGATATTAAAATAGCTCCATTTATGTATTCTGAGCTATTTAACTTTGTAAGACAACCATCTAAACTTTTGTCATTTGGATATGTCAGCTTCTCTCTAACCTCTAAAGGAGAATTCTTATGTGAAAAACTTACAACTAAATAGTGCATTAAAAACTTCTTTTTATCATAGAATCTAAAATTGCGACAAGTTCAGTATCATCAATCATAACAGATTTTGCTTCATCTGATAGAAGTGCTGCTAACTCAAATGATTGCTCAACAGTCTTATGTTCAGCCATCTTCTCTTTGATCCATGCACTCTCTTTTTCTTCTAGTTTTTTACCATGAAGTGACTCAAGATATTTTTTATCTGCATCATCAAGTTTTCTATGAAGATATATATACGGAAGTGTACACTTGCCTTCAACAAAGTCATTTAGGGCTGGTTTTCCAAGTGTTTCTGAATCTTGTGTAATATCTAAAATATCGTCTATAATCTGAAAAGATAGACCTAAGTTTTTACCATAAATTGCATGTGCTTCAACATCTTTGTCTACTAGCATTGCTGCACTTGCAGCTGCTGCTTCTATAAGAGTTGCTGTCTTTAAGTAAAGCATATCAAGGTATTTGTCTTCATCTGAGTTAAACTCTTCTGCCATCTGAACATCCATCATTTCACCTTTTGATAGTGCTGTAACTGATGAAGCTATGGTTTTTGCTATGTCTTTATCAAAGTTAACAAGTTCAGTAAAAGCTTTTGAATATAAAATATCTCCAAGCATCACAGCTGTTTTACTTCCATCAGTTGCATTTACAGATGGCACCCCTCGTCTTGTGTCAGCATCATCGATCACATCGTCATGAAGTAAACTTGCTGCATGAATAAGTTCCACTATAGCAGCTAAAAGTGGTGCTTGTTGATGTTCGCCTGCTACTTTTAAAATAAGCTTTGCACGAAGTCTCTTACCCCCACTAAGATTGTTAAACAAACGTGTGACTTCACTATAACCACATTCTTGTATAAGTCTGTCTATCTGATCTTGTACTCTTTGCATCTATCCTCTTTACTATTTAATCTCTTTTATCTCTACAGCTTGTTCTTTGTCATAAAGTAACATTTTAAATACAGCTTCTCTTTTCTCAAAATCAAACTCTTCAAACTTCATAAGTATATATGGTGAATAAGAAGCTCTGTTTTTACCTCTGGACTTTAACTCTAATCTAAAGTAGTTGTTTTTATATCTTTTATATAGTATATTTTGAGCAACTATTTTATCATATGATCTATGCACTATAAGACCACCATTTTTATATAAAGTCCATCTGAATTCAAAAAGTTTTACAAAATTTTCGTATTTTACAAGAAATTTCTTTTGTTCATCCTTTTTTAGTTTAATAATTGTTGTTTGCTTAAAATCAAGTGCGTAAGATATACTTGATACGATGGTTAAAACTAAAAAAAAGCGTAAAAAAATTCTCAAAATACTTATTCCATAAATTTTATCAGATATTATATCGAATTTAACTATTTACACAATTAAATTGCAATAAGTAAGTTAATATATTAGTTTTTATAATACTTTAATTTTATTATCTATAGAATAATAACTATATTACTACAATGAAAGAGTTCCAAATGAAAAAAATCTATATAGCCATAGCAATTAGTACTTCACTTTATGCAGCCCCATATACAAAACAAGACAGAATACAGGATATGCAAAAACTAGCAGAAGCTATGTCTCAAATTGAAACAGGTTTTTTTTATAACAACAAAGATATTGTAAAAGACGGAGCTTTACAACTTTCAAAAATTGTAAAAAAAGTTAAACCACCTTTAACTAAAAAAGAGCAACAAGACCCTGTAGCAAAAAAAAGAAAGATGGAGTTGTCTGACGATATAGTTGAGAGAATATCTTCAAAAGCTATGAGTATATATGATCGTTATGACACTACTGATGCTCGTTCATCTATTCAAGCATATACGACTATTGTTAAACAGTGTATGAAGTGCCATAACCAAATACGTCACTGGTAAAAAAGCAGACTTAAATATCTACTCCAAGAGAACGTAGTCTTTCTATTACAGGTGGATGCGTGTAATGAAAGAAAATGTATAATGGGTGTGATAGTGGAAAACTTTTATTTTCCTCCACTAACTTCATAAGTGCATTTGCAAGTTCTATCTCTCCACCTGCACCACCTAACTCACTACCCATACGATCAGCCTCATACTCATTATGACGACTAACTATTCCCATAATCGGCATCATAATAAACCCAAGTACAGGCATAAAAAGCATAAGAAGTATCATTACCATATATGGTTCTTGAGATACACCAAGTTCTAGGTATAATGATTCTGGAAGATTTCCAAAAATTCCAAACATTACAAAAAGCATACCACCTACAAGTGCTATATTTTTATAAATATCACCATGTGCAAAGTGACCTAGTTCATGACCAAGAACTGCTAAAAGCTCTTTAGTACTAAGTTTTTCTATTAAAGTATCAAAAAGAACTACTCTTTTAGCTTTACCAAAACCACCAAAGTAAGCATTTAATCTTGCATCACGTTTAGATGCATCACTTACAAATACACCTGAGCTTTTAAATCCTGTTTTATCCATAAGGTCTTTGATCTTTTCATCTAAATCTTCATCTTTTAATGGAGTAAGTTTGTCAAAGAACATTGCACGAAATGTAGGGTATAACATATTTATAAGTACAACAACACCAAATATAAATACGAAACTCCAAATCCACCAATACATAAGGTTGGATATGATCTCATAAATTCCCCAAACAACTATAGAGCCAAAGATAAAAGTCATAACAAAACTTATCAAGGTATCTTTAATCCATAATCCAAGAGTTGACTTGTTAAAACCATACTTTTGATCTAGTACAAATTTTTCATAATATGTAAAAGGGAGAGATAAAACTGAGTTGATAACTACAAAACCCATAACTATAGCAATATTTAGCAAAGCTTCATTTTCAAAAAAGATGTTTGAACTAAGAAAGTTTATACCAAATCCCATCCAAGCTATAAAAACCAGATAGTCAAAAAATGATGAAAGAATTGAAAGCTTCTCTTTTGCAACTGAATATGAAGCTGCTTTTATATAATCGCTTGTTTTTAAAAGAACTGCACTTTTATTTTTTGCATCATTTATAAAACCTATCTGCATAACACTTGTATATATAGAAATTAAAACATACAAAGTGTATACAGCTACTATTGTCATTAACATATATTGACCTTAATTAAATTTTTGTAATACTATCAAAATATAGATAATACTATTTCATAGGTACAGTTTTATATGACTTTTCTTGTGCTAAATTTTCGTCTGTGTTATCATAATAGTTATATGCTATTACATAAATAACACCTATTATAAGTCCAGCTAAAATAACTGACCATACTACTTTTTTCTTTTCGCCTTTTAACTTATCATAATCTTCTATATTTTCTAAACGTGGTTCACTCATAGAATTTCCTTTATTATTTTTCTATAGATTATCTAATAATTGTTACAAAAACATTAGTAAATCTAAATAGTTAATAATTTTTAAGGATTTTTTATAATTTTAATAATTAATTATAATACATAGAATTAATTTCTATTTTTTTTCATTTTTAATACTAATAAAACTATAGATAAAACAACAAAAAGTAATAAACCAATCAACTCAAAAAAGTCCTTAACACCTGCATAGTCAACAAGTGGCATAGTTGCAAGAGGTGAACAAAACTGTCCAAAAAAGTACGCACTTGTAAGATAAGCAGATGCTTTAATCCTTTTTGTATGGTGAGCTACATGGAGCATCCATGAGGTCATATTTGCCATTAAAACTCCACCGCCATAACCCATAATAGGTGATGTTATAAAAAACAGATATACATTGTTCACATTTCCTATAGCTATAAAACCAAAAGCTATAATACCCATACCGATCATGTAGATCTCTTTAAACTCAAACCTCTTTTTTAGCTTTGCAAAACTCATAGCACCAAGAGCATTAAATACAAAAGCCATAGCTATGATAGCACCTGTCAAAGTTCCACTAGCGCCAAAAACATTGATCATTAAAAATGGCATTTGAGTTGGAAGTATATAAAAAATGAGCATCAATAAAAATGCAAAAAGATATATATACCAGAGGTTATGATTTAGATATGTATCGTCCTCATCTAACTGCTCAGATGTTTTTACTTCAACTAGATATTTGATCACAAAGACCAAAACAACTAAACCAAGTATATAGATCCAAAAAGGGTATCGCCAGTCTATGTCTGAGAGAATACCCCCTCCTACTATAAACATAATTCCACCTATGGATATAAAAGCACTTTGAAGCCCCATAAACTTATGTCTATGTTCATTTTTAAAGTAATCACCAATCAAAGAAGTAGATATGATCATAAGTATCGCTATAGCTATACCAAACAAAAACCTTGAAAAAAGTAGCTCGTAAATACTCTGTAAATAAACTCCTGCAGTTCCAAATAAAGAGAATAAAACCAAGGCGATTATGGCAGATCTTTTCTTACCTGTTTTATAAATAAAATGTCCTAAAAAAGGAGATAAAAATGCAATAGATAAAGATGGAAGTGTGATCATTAGCCTTGAATAAAGTTCTATGTTTTTTACATTTTCAAAATGTTCATTTAGGTGAGGGAGCATCGTTACTATTGCCACATTTGACATCATAGTCAACATTGACAAAAGCAACAATGTTATTTTTGTAGATTGAGAGATATTCATTATATAACGAATTTATTATATTTCATAATCAACTACTTTAGAAACCTCTGTAACTTTTTTTATAAACTCAACAACTTCTAAGTGTGCTGGATGGATAGCGTAAGCTTTTAAGTCATCTTTTGTAGCGAAAGTAGAATAAAGTGAAAGATCAAATGCACGTTCACTTTTGTTAAAGTCGATCCCAACTTCCATTTTTTCAAGCATAGGTATTTTTGAACTCAACTCTTCTAACTTACTTTTAGTAACTAAAAGATTTTCTTGTTTATTTTCATCTTTAAACTTAAACATTACTATATGTACTATCATATTTAACTCTTTATATTATTTTGATTCGGATTATAGCATATTGCTTTTATTACTATGCAAACAAATATATAAATATTGGCATCTTAACAACTAACTAAGAATCCCTTTCCAGAAAAACTCAGCTATCATTACTATTAAAAAAATACCTACAAAATTTAAAACTATTCCATATCTGATCATACTTTTTACATCAACAACACCACTACTCATGGCTATAGCATTTGGTGGTGTAGCTATTGGAAGCATAAAAGCATAACTTGCACACAGTGTAGCTACCATCATAAATAGTGTTGTATTTATACCAGTTTGTATAGATACAGAGTAGATCACAGGTAACATTATAGAGATTAGGGCTGTATTTGATGTGATCTCAGTAGTAAATGTTATAAGCATAGCTACTGCAAAAAGTAAAACTATAGGATGCAGTTCTGTCATAGTTATAAGATAAGATGCAACCTCAGATGCAAGACCTGTTTCACTAAAAGCTTTAGCTATAGAAAACCCTGCACCAAATAAGAACATAATTCTATATGGTACTTTACCTTTATCCTCCATCCACTCAAGTATGTTAAAAGGTGGAGCAAAAAGTATAAGTCCTGCACACAAAAGCATTCCCGGCTCACTAAGTCCAAGACCAGACCAAAATGGTTCCATAGGTGCATTTAAAAGTAGCATAAAAATTAGTCCACCTATTATAAACAATATTTTTTTCTGATCTTTTTCAAGTGTTTTTTTATTTTCATCTCTATGGATAGGTACATTCGGTACACCAAGACTCAAAAACATACTAACTACAACAAACATAATAATTGCAAGAGGTACTACCATCCACATCCATTGGAAAAACGGTATAGTTTCCATACCTTTTTCCGACATGATCCCAAGTAAGATTAAGTTAGGAGGCGTACCTATGGGTGTCATGATCCCACCTACACTAGCACCATATGCAATAGCAAGTGCAAATCTAAGTTTTAGTTTTATATCTTCAGTTATAAAAAGTGCTATAGACATAAGTAAAAGTGTAGTTGTAGTGTTTGAGAGGATCGAACTTAACAAGCCCGATGTAATAGCTAATGAGAAGATCATACCACGAGGAGTATTTGGAAATAGTGAGAGCATTTTATCTGCTATCCATGTATGTAACTTTGTTTTCTCAACTGCAATAGCAAGTAAAAACCCACCTAAGAACAAGTATATAATAGGATGAGAGTAGTTAATAGCTGTAGCTTTTGTATTAAGAATTGAAAAAGCTGGAAAAAGTATGATCGGAAGGAGCGATACAACCGCAAGTGGTAAGCCCTCATTGGTCCAAAGTGCCACCATCATTGCAATAAGACCTAAAAGTGAAGCTTGAACTGGATTAAAAAGTATAAGAGAGAGACCAAAAACTAAACCTCCAATACCTAAACCTATTCCTATCTTTTGTAACTGTTCTTTATGTTCGTACATACAATTATCCTCTTTTAATAAATATCTTTACGATGACCGATTCTAACAACTATTATAATAAGTTCTTCATCTTTTACTTGAAAAATAACGCGATATTCTTTTATTCGAAGACGAAACTTACCTTTATACTCACCTTTTAAAGCCTTTATATTATTTTTCAAAACATCTGGATTTGTAGCAAGTAGTTCTAGTTTATCTTTTATATTTTTTTGAGCTAGTTGTTCTAACTTTTTAAACTCTTTTTTTGCACTGTTTAAAAAGTTTAAAGTGTACATATATTAAAGACCTAACTCTTTAAAAACTTCATCAGCTGGAACTAATTTTTCTTTTCCATCTTCTAAATCTTTAAGTCTTTTGTCAGATAGTTTATCATCAATAGAATCAAAATACATATTTAACGCTTTTTCAACTATATGACTTTTTTTTTCATTAAGCTCTTTTGAGACAGAGTTTAGCTCATCAATAATAAAATCAGATACTGTAAATGTACTTCTAACTTTATGCATTATAAACCCCTTTATTCATATTATTATATGAATAATTATACATAAATTTACTTTGAAAGTAAATCTTGCAAGCTCTTTAGTGGACTTTTGCCTTCTAAAACTTCATATACCTCTTTAGCGATCGGAAGATATAAGTCTTTATGTTCAGAGATCTCATGAAGAGCATAAGCTGTACCGATCCCCTCTGCTACTTCACCGAGATCATCTAAGATCTCATCTTGAGTTTTGTTTTGTGCAAGACCTAATCCCACACGAAAGTTTCTACTCATGGTTGAACTAGCAGTTAAGAAAAGATCCCCTGCTCCACCTAAACCTGTAAAAGTATCTACTCTTGCTCCATAAGCCAGACCAAAACGCTGCATCTCTACAAGACCACGTGAGATCAAGGCTGCTGCTGCATTTTTACCAAGTCCTAACCCCTCACAAATTCCAGCCGCAATTGCGATCACATTTTTATACGCACCTGCAACTTCAGCACCGATTACATCAGTAGATGTATAGCTTTTTATAAAACTAGGGAAAAGTTCTGCAAAATCACGTGCTAACTCTTCATTTAGAGAGTTTACAACAAGTGCTGTAGGGAGTGACTTTTGTACCTCTGCTGCAAAAGATGGACCAGACAGAAAAGCTATGTTTTCATTTGGGACATAAGGCTTATAGATGTCATTTAAAAAGTTCCCACTTGATGCCTCTATACCTTTGGCTACAACTAAAACTTTTTGTCCGCTAAATTTGAAATTTTCTTTTAGCCAACTGCGAATTTGCTGAGCAGGTATAGCCATGATCAAATACTCACACTCCATAGCTTTTTCTAAAGAAACAAAGTTTGGCAGATCACGCGATGTACGAGAGGTTATAACCACATCGTTTTTTTCACTAAATGCAAAAGCAAGCGCACTTCCCCACTTACCTGCTCCAATCACTCCAATTGATTTCACACCTACTCCCTATCAAAGATTCAAATTCTATTATTTCATTATCATATCCAACTACTATTAATATATCACCATTTTTTATCTCTTGGTGTTTCGCTTTAGATGAATAGATAAAACTTGAGTTTACATCATCTAGCATAATCGACAAAACAATGATCCCATACTCTTCACTCCAGTTAACTTCAAAAGGACTTTTCCCTATAAAGTCTGCATCTTTCTCAACCAAGATCTGTGCGATCTTAAGGTCACTCTTTTCATAAAGTATATCGTGCATAACTTTTGTAACTATAGGTTTTCTTAGTATGTCACTGATCATCTGAGCAGTTGTTTGGATCAAAGGTATAACTTTGTCTGCACCTGCGAGTTTTAGTTTTGAAGCACCCTCTTTGTTCTTACAAAAAGCTATGATATTTAGGTTTTTAAACTCGGCTCTTAATGAAAGTGTCAAAAATATATTTGTAGCATCATCTTCAACTACACAAAATGCTACAGAGTTCTTCATGTCAAACCTGTTTTCTAAATAACTCCAATCATCACTAAGGTCAAATTTTTGAGCTTCCTCTGATTCATCAAGACTGAAGAACTCTACATTTTTATACTTAAAAGATATATTATTTGCTATCTCTAAAGCATATTCATTATAACCAAAAATTATAGCTGCGTCTGTTTTTTCTATGGTTTCTTTCATCTAAATATTTTCTTTTGTAATGCTCTTTTAAATTCACGTATAAACAGTGAATTTCCAATAACTATAAGGTAATCCCCTAGCTCAACTTTAGTATCTTTTTGCGGGTTAAAAATAAAATGATCCTCATTTTTTTTCCATATTCCTAAAAGAACTACACGGTATTTCTCATTTTGTAACTCACTCACAAATGGAAAGTTATTTACGATCTGACTTGTTACCAAGATCTCATCCATATCTACACCTGAGTACTCACTTCTTAGTGCATGTATAACCTCAAATGCAACAGGTTGACCTACAAACTCTTTAGCTACCATACCAACAAGATCTTTTGAGTATATGATCTCATTTGCACCTGCGATCTTAAGCTTGTTCCTATGAATGCTTTCTGTGAGAATAGACAATATATACAAATCTTCATGCATAGACCTTACTGTAAGTATGGTATATACATTTTCAACATCACTCTCTCGCATAGTAAGAACAGCTCTTACGTATTTTGAGAGATCAACATTTAGTTTTTTGTAACTGTCAACTTCACCAGGATCAAAGTTCAATGCTTCATGACCATCTTTTTTTGCTTGTTTTATACGGGACTCGTCTTCATCTAATACAAGTATATCAAAGCCATTTTTTGTGAGTATTTTAGCTACTTCACTAGCTATGCTTTCATACCCGCATATAAGATAAAAAGACTTATGTTTTGAAACATTATCTATACTTCTGATCTCTTTCATCTCATCTAGTTTTTCAGTAAATGCAGATACAACTAGTGAAGTTGAAAAAGCGAGTACTGCAATTCCTGAGATTATAACAAACATTGCTACTACACGACCTGCATCAGTAACTGCTGTAACATCTCCATACCCAACTGTAGATATAGTAACAATAGACCAGTATATAGCATCAAAAAGTGTATGTACAGGTGAGTCTGGGTTGTTTGCTTCCATAACGTATATAAGGATCGAAGAAACAAATATAATGATCGAAGCAAATGTAAAAAGTGTTACAAACTCAAACTTTTTAGTAGCTAAGACAGATACAAAGGTTTGGAAACTTTTTGCATAACGAAAGAGCTTAAAAACTCTAAAAAGTATTAAAAGGCGTAGTAGTCTTAACTGGTGAAAAAATGGTAAGATTGCTAAAAGGTCAATAATTGCCTTAATAGATACAATATACTGTAGTTTCTTTTTTAGAACTTTAAAAGCAGCTTTTGAAGAGTTAAACTTTCTGTTTAACAAAAGATCATGTTCATTTTGTTCTATAACATCTTTTGTGATACTGCTGTAAACCCATAACCTAAGTAAATATTCGATCAAAAATATGATCGAGATCACAAAGTTGTTAAAGTAGATCCAAAATGGCTCTACATCGTTCTTTACATCTCTGATCAGTATGAAAACACTAATAAAAATTAGTGTAATCATAAAACCATCAAAGTACTTTTTTAGTTTAAAATTGTCATTTTCAAGAAGGTTGAAAACAAATTTTTTAATTTTTAAATAGTTTTCTGACTTATCTATAGCATAGGATAAATTTATAATACCCCTGCTAATTATACCCATCTATTTTAACCTAGTTTAGCTTTTAAGATCTCATTAACTGCTTGTGGACTTGCAGTACCCTTGCTTGCTTTCATAACCTGACCTACAAAGAAACCGAACAGTTTTTCCTTACCGCCTTGATACTCTGCAACTTTCTCAGGGTTGGCATCGATAATCTCATTACATATAGCTTCGATCGCACCTGTATCAGTTACCTGTTTTAATCCAAGTGCTTCAATAACACCGTCAACCTCAAGATTTTCTTCTACAAGTTTATCAAGAACCTCTTTTGCAGCTTTACCACTGATCGTTTGATCTTCTATACGCTTGACAAGAAGTCCTAATTTTTTAGCATCTACATGGGTATTTGTAATCGTTGTCTCACCTTTTAAGCGTCCAAGTAACTCAACTGTTAGCCATGTAGTGGCATTTTTAGCAGAAATACCCTCTTCCATCATAGTCTCAAAGTAGTGTGCCATCTCAACACTAGATGTGATCACACCTGCATTGTATTCATTCATGCCATATTCTTTTACAAATCTGTCACGTTTTTCATCTGGAAGCTCAGGTATTTTAGAGTACACTTCAAGCATTTCATCAGTAACTACCGCTTTTAACAGATCTGGCTCTGGAAAGTAACGGTAATCCGCAGCTTCCTCTTTACCACGCATCGAACGAGTTTCATTTTTATCTTGATCATACAGACGTGTTTCTTGGTAGATCTCATCTTCATAAACACCATCTTCCCAAGCTTCTGTTTGTCTTTGAACTTCTACTTCAATGGCTTTTTGAATAAACTTAAATGAGTTGATGTTCTTAACCTCAACACGAGTGTAAAGCTTTTCGTCACCTTTAGGGCGGATAGATACATTTACATCAACTCTAAATGAGCCTTCTTGCATGTTTGCATCACCTATGTCTAAGTAACGGATGATAGAGTGAAGTTTTTTAAGGTAAAGTATAGCCTCTTCTGCACTACGCATATCTGGCTCGGAAACGATCTCTAAAAGCGGAGTACCAGCACGGTTTAGATCAACTTTTGAGATATCGCCATCGTGAATATTTTTTCCCGCATCTGCTTCAATATGCGCACGATTTATACGGATAGTTTTATGAGTCCCATCTTCAAAATCGATCTCTAACTCACCATGTTCAACTACAGGAGTGTAAAGCTGAGTGATCTGGTAAGCTGATGGAGAGTCTGGATAAAAGTAAGACTTTCTATCAAAGTAAGATATTTGATTTACAGTGGCATCTATAGCTGTACCAAACATGATAGACTTGTGTAAAACCTCTTTATTTAAAACAGGTAAAGCACCTGGAAGTGCTAAACAAGTTGGACAAGTGTTTGTGTTTTGTTTATGGTTAAAACTCGTAGGACACGAGCAAAAAAGTTTAGTTTTAGTGTTTAGTTGTACATGGACTTCAAGCCCTATAACTACTTCAAACATAGATTTCCTTAAAAGTGTTTATATAATTAGGAACGATTTTATCTAAAACTAGCTTATTTTTTTCTATTTTCATTTTCTTTAAGCTACAAATGTATGTTTAATAACGTATACGACAATTAACACTCATTTGTGTTCAAATAACTGGTTTAAAAGGTTGTTTATCAATAAAAATATTTTTAAAATAGGCATAACCCCTATGTGTAGGTAAACTTTTACGTATAATATAAAATATTTATATTTATAAAACTTTATGACTATAAAATTACCATTAAGTTTTAGAGAACCAAATTTAGAAGATCTGCAGAGTTTTTTTGATATTATGAACACAGTTAAAAATAAAAAAGTAGATGAGATTATTTAGAGCATTTGATACCCTGATGAAGTTTGGGACTTATTTATAAAACATGTTAGAAAAACATTAAACCTTAAATACAGGAGAAAATATGAATGAAGAATTATTCGGTTTTGAAATTGACAAACAATGGGATTATGAAAATGGTTTTTATATAACAAGTCATTTAACAAGACTTCCAAAAATGCTCGCACATTATGAGCTATACAAATCGATAGTAAATTTACCTGGTCATATTGTAGAATGTGGTGTTTTCAAAGGAGCATCGCTAATAAGGTTTTGTACATTCAGAGAAATACTAGAGAGTCCGTACAGCAGAAAAGTTATAGGATTTGATGCTTTTGGTAAGTTTCCTATTCAAGCGGACACAATAGATCAGGCATTTGTAAAAAGGTTTGAAGATTCATCAGGGGAAGGAATATCTACTAGTGAGTTGAAGAAAGTTTTCTCACAAAAAGGGTTTTGTAATTATGAACTTGTTCAAGGTGATGTTGCAGATACAATTCCAGAATACATTACAAATCATCCAGAATTAAAAATAGCACTATTGCACATCGATGTTGATGTATACAAACCATCAGTTGCAATTCTTGAACACCTATATGATAGAGTAGTTAGCGGTGGTCTTATTGTGTTTGATGACTATGCAACAGTTGCCGGAGAAACAAGAGCAGTAGATGAGTTCTTTTCTGATAAAAATATCATTATTGAAAAGCTACCAATTTCACATATACCATCATTCATACGAAAGAAATAGCACTATGTTTTGATAGACTCTGAAAACCTACGTGCTCAATTATCTACACTCTTTAAGTTCTATTTTTAAAGCATGAATTTTTTATAAGCTATACCATAGGAACTATTTTTGCTTGTTATATAATAATATATTTTAAGGAAATAAAATGCAAGTAAATACAAATCCTTTACAAAATAATATTATCTACAATCCAAATAACCAAGAAGAAAGTGCAAACAAGTCTTTTTCTGCTTCTATGTTTATGCAACAAGTGGATCCTGAGATAGCTTCGCTTTTTGAGGAATTTAGTGCAGGTTTGGATCCAGATACAAAATTAAAACGTGCTTTGAGTATGTCTTTACATCTATCTATGGGACCTATGTTTTTAAGATTTAAAGATGGTAACTACCCTGATGAAATGCCAGATGATATAAAGTCATCTTTGGAAACTCAAAACAAAGAGTGGAACAAGCTAAAAACAGATAAAGAAAAAAATGTTTATACACTTGATTGGATGATAGATCATATTGGACATGGACAATCTGACGATCCTCAGTTTAAAGAGTTTCTAAAAGACATTCGTGCATCTTATACTGGTGAAACCAAAAGTGACTATAAAACACGTGATGACGTAAATGAAGAAGATGCAGCACTTCAACAGTTCAAAAAAGATCTTACTACTAAAGGTGCAATTAAATTTCTATATGATTTTAATATGGAAAAAATAGAAGAGATGGTTGAAAAGTATAAACAAGAACTACTAAAGAACTTAGGTGAAAATCCAACTCCTGAACAATTAGCAGAAGTTGAAAAGTTGGTTGAAGACTACAGAAAAGAACTTTTAAAACAACTAGCAGAACTTAATGATAAAGATAAAAATTCACCAACAAATATTAATCGTTTAGAGTTTGAGTTCATAAATCAACTAGATACTAAACTAGAAGATGCTTTAAAATATGTCTAACCTTACTTAATTTAAAAAAGTTTTTTGAAACTCTTCACTAGACTGAGGTTTAGCATATAAGTAGCCTTGTATCAATTCACAACCGTTAGATACTAAGAAATCTCTTTGCTCTTTTGTTTCAACACCCTCAGCTATAACTGACAAGTTCAGACCTTTACAAATACTTATTATAGATTTTACTATAGCTGTATCACCTTCATTGTTTGGAATATCATCAATAAAAGACTTATCGATCTTAAGTTTGTCTATTGGTAAAAGTTTTAAATATGATAGAGACGAGTACCCTGTTCCAAAATCATCTATAGATATCTGTATTCCCATAGAACCCATATCTTTTAACTTAGATATTGATTCATCATAATTACTCATTATATGAGTTTCTGTAACTTCAAACTCGATCCATTCAGCATTACAACCTGTCTCATTTAAACATTTTTTTAACGTTGGTATAAAACTGCTATGTTGAAGATGTTGGATAGCCAAGTTTAAAGATAGTTTTTGTACTTTGTATCCTTTACTGCGCCACTTAGAAACATCTTTCATAGCTTGTTTCATAACCCATCTATCTATGTCTATGATCATACCAATCTCTTCAGCAAGTGGTAAAAAGTCAATTGGTGGTACAAAGCCGTAGTTTGGATGATTCCATCTTATAAGAGCTTCCATTCCAACGTACTTGTCTGTACGAGCATTTATCTGAGCTTGGTAATAAACTTCAAACTCATCATTTTCTAAAGCTTTGTCTATGTCTTGTTTCATCTTAATTCTTTTAAGAGAGTAGTTTCTCATATCTTCTGAATAAAACTGATAGTTATCTTTTCCAGCAGCTTTAGCTTTGTACATAGCTATATCTGCGAACTTGATTAAATTAGACTTATCTTTAGTGTCTTTTGGATAGACACTGATCCCTATACTTGTAGATATTTTAAAAACATTACTGTCTATCTCTATAGGTTCTTTAATTACACTTACTATTTTATCAGCTACCAATGTAGTTGAGTTTGCATCTTGTAACTCTTCTAAAATGATCGTAAATTCATCTCCACCTATTCTAGCTATTGTGTCTTCTCTTCTAATAACCCTAGAGATCCTAAGTACTACCTCTTTTAAAACCTCATCACCGTAATCGTGCCCAAAGGAATCATTTATATGTTTAAACTCATCTAGATCTATGTAAAATAAAGCAAACTGCTTTTTATTTCGGTCTGACTTGATCATAGCTTGTTCCAGTCTATCCTTGAATAGAAGTCTATTTGGTACTTTTGTTAAAGTATCATAGTGGGCAAGGTTATTTAAAAGTATTTTTTGATCTTCAAGTTTCTTAGTACGAGTTTGAATTTTTTCAACCATGTCATTGATCACTGATATTAGTGTATTAAACTCTGTAGTATTATTTTTTTCAACTATGCGTGCTGAATAATCACCTTTACTGATTTTATCTGCAACTTCAACAATTCTTTTTATGGGCTTCGCAAAGCTTCTAGATATCAACATAAGAAGTAAAAATGTAGACAAAATAATAAAGTATCTAACTTGTTTATTAACTTCTAAGGTGTTATTTACATTTTCATTTATTAGATCAATGGGTATAGATGCAAAAACCACCCATTCTAATGTCCTATCTACTCCAAACTGATATAAACTCTCATATGTTGCGACTACATCTTGAGATTCAAAATCTTTAAAAAAGTACACTCCGTCTTTTGACTTTTTTAAAATATGCTCTTTATCTTCATAAATAGAGTTTATCTTAGACTTATCTCCTGTTGTTAGTACGACATTAAAGTTTTTATCTAAAATATAAACTGGTTTATCTCCATCAACCTCATCATCAAAATCTAGTAACAGAAGTTCAATATTTGACATATTTATAGCGAGTATAACAAACTGTTCAAAGTTGGCTACTTTTTTAATAAGATATATATAACTATCTTCACCACTAAACATTAGCTCTGAAACAAAGACACTATCTTTATTATCATTTTTTTTATAATTTGCAAATACATTTTTAAAATCTGATTGAATGTTTTTGGCTTTTTTAGCACTTAATGTTGAAACTATTATAGAAGCATTTTTATCAAGCAAACTTATAGATTTTATATCATACTTACTTGACTTTATTTTCAAAAAGTTTTCTTTTACAACATCATATTTTTTTAGTCTTAACCATTCAGTTATACCCCCAGATATTATATTTAATTCTGAAAGTCTGTGAGATATTGACTGGTTGATCAAAAGAGTAGTTAATTCTGCTTTATGTTTTAACTCTTTTGCATATGTTGACTTTAAAGTCTTACTAGTCTGTTCAAAACTAATGTATTGAGAAAGTAAAAGAGGAACAACAGATATAAATATACCTGCAACAAATAACTTAGTCATTAAAGAATACATCAAACACTACAACCTTACCATTAAAAAATTAGAAAAATTTTGGTATGATATTAACATTAATAAACTTAAACAAAAAGTTACAAAATAGGAAAGTATATGAAAAAAATTACGATATTTTCATTTATATTATTTACATTTACTTCATTGAATGCTAGCTGGACTGACAAAGTAACTATAAATGGTTACTTCAACTTTGAATTTGAAGAGCAAATAAGTGGTAAAAAACATAGTAGAGTAGATGAATACGCTTCTTTTGATTCAGATATGGTTGACATAGTTTTTAATGTTCAACCAACAGATCGTTTACGCTTGGCAGTTGACTTTACATGGGAGCATGGAAGTCAAAGTGAACTAGATAAAGGTAATGTTGGATACGAATATGCTTTTGCTGAATATACAATAAGTGATAAATTAAAAGTACGCGCAGGCAAGATGTTTACTCCATTTGGTATATATAATGAAATCCATACTGCAAAACCTTCAACGATCATATTAAAAGAGCCAAATTCTACAAACAAAATCTACTTTATGACACACTATAAAGATGCTAATGGTGATCCTACATATGAACAAACTATGTTGTATCCACGCTGGGGAACTGGTATAGCTGTTTTAGGTAATAGTGAAATGTTTGGTATGAGTTGTGACTATATTTTACAGGTTGCAAATGGTGATCTAACTTACGGGATAGATGGCAATGAATATGACAAAGATGACAATAATCAAAAAGCTGTTACAGCACGTGTAAGACTAGACATAACAGATGATCTTCAAGTAGGTATATCAACGTATCACGACAAGATGGTTCAATATATTTATGACTCTACAGAGGATGATATGATTCCAGGTGGAGACATGTATATAAGTACTCAAGGTGCGCAGTTAATCTGGCATATTAATGATGACTTTAGGTTTGAAGCTGAATATATAAGCGGTACATTAGATATAAAAAATCACCAAATAGGAAAATTTAGAAGAAGCGGATATAGCTTACTTCCTAGCTACTTTGTAACAGATATAATCAACTTGTACTTTCTATATTCTAAATCTGATCCAAATCATAACAGAACAAATGACAGTGTAGTAAACTATGCTCCTGGTGTAAATATAGAGGTCGATAATAACATGTTTTTGAAAATAGACTACTTCAATGTTGTTTCTCAAGACAATAACACTCTGTTTAACGGTGAAGACTACAGTGAGCTAAGAGCAGCCTTAGCTATAGGTTTTTAGGAGGACATTATGAAAAGAATGAACTTTATTTATAAAACATCATTTATAGCTAGTCTTTTGTTTTTATTTGCAACATCTACTCATGCTGATTATAAGGGTTCTATTGTGGTTAGTAAAGATGTAAATATTGAAAAACTTTCAAAAAGTGAAATAGAACGCATATTTTTAGGTAAAACAACAATTTTAGAAGATGGTACGCGTATACAAGTTGTACTTAGTACTAGTGATTCTGATGTTACAGATAACTTTTTAAAAGATTTTACTGGAAAAAGTCAAAGACGTTTTAAAAAGTATTGGCTAAAACTTGTTTTTGCAGGCTATGGAATAGCACCTAAATTTTTCAAAAGTGATGAGAAAGCTAAAAGCTATATCCAAAAACAAGATGGTGTGATCGCATTTATATCAGACAATGATTTAAAAGATACAAAAAACCTAAAAAAAGTGCTTGTTTCAAACTAAATATATTTATAGAGCCATTCTCCGAAAAGCTTTATAGTATATTCTTTAGACTCTGCTAAAGCTATCTTACACTCATACCTTCATCCAAATACTTTATTAATGGGTATATAAAAAACTCTATTATACGTCGTTTTCCAACTTTAAGTTCTGATGTTACACTCATACCAGAGTTTAAATAAACCTTTTCTCCTTCTACAATTAAGAAATCTTTTTTTGGTTTTAAATACACTTCATACACAGCTCCTAATTTTTCATCATCTATGGCATCATCAGATATATGTGTAACAATAGCTGGAATAAGTCCATACTTTTGAAAACTAAAAGTGTCAACTTTAACAGCTGATTCCATACCCTCTTTTACAAAACCTATATCTTGATTTAAAACTGTAGCTTTTATTACATATGGAACATTTTTAGGAATAATAGATATTATTTTTTCAGCTGGGGTTACTATCCCACCAACAGTATGAACCATTAATTTTCCTATATACCCATCAACAGGTGAAATTAGTTTTTGCTTTTCATTTTTAAACTTAATAGATTTAATATCTACTTTTAAAAGTGTTGCTTCTTTTCTTTTTTGAGTAAGTTCTTCCAATAGTTTATTTTTATATTCTTGATTAACAAGTAATTCTTTCTCACTAAATTCATTAAGTTTTTCTTGTAATTGAACTATGTCATGTTCTTTCATTCTTACTTGTTCTTCATATTCTACAACCTCCTTATGTACCGTATCATATTCGCTACGGGCTATAATATCTATAACTTCCAATAATCTTAATTCATTCTCTCTTACATTTTTTCTATGTTCTATTAAACGTTTTTTATCTATTACAGCTGACTTTATTTGTTCTTTTACTTGCAAAATTTGTTTTTTAATAAGTTCAAGTTGTTGTTCATAAGACTGCTTGGTCGTAGCATAGATCAACTTTTGTGTTTCTAATACATCTAAGTCCGTAAATTTATTCTGAATTATAAAGTTTTTATTTTCAATCAAACACATTAAACGACTTATCTCTATTTCTAATAATTCAAGGTTTTTTTTCTTTGAATATAGGTCAGTTTCTGTAACAGATGGATCGATTTCTATTAATACTTGCCCTTTTAAGACAAAATCGCCTTCTTTTACATGTAATTTGCTAATTACCCCCGTTTCAATAGGCTGAATAACTTTGATTTCTCCAAGAGGAATTATTTTTCCTCTAGCACTTACAACAATATCAATTTTTGCTATAAATAACCACAAGCTGCCAAGTATCATAAACAATATTATAATCCACAACAAAGCTCTTCCTAATGGATTTAATGGTCTATCCTCTATTTCTACTAATAGAGGTTTAAATTCATGTTTATCTTTTGTATGAAATATTCCCATTATAAATCCTGTTGCGTATAAAGCTTGTGATAATAACCCTCAAGCTCCATTAATTCATTGTGAGAACCTTTTTCTACAATAGAACCCTTATCCATCACTAAAATTACATCACAATCTTTAACTGTTGATAGTCTATGAGCTACAATAAACATTGTTTTACCTTTTTTAATTTTATTCATATTATTTTGAATAATCCTTTCAGACTCATAATCAAGAGCTGATGTTGCTTCATCAAATATCAAGATTCTTGGATTGATAATTAATGCTCTTGCTATAGCAACACGTTGTCTTTGACCTCCTGAAAGTGCAGCTCCACGTTCACCAACTTGAGTATCATAGCCTTCAGGAAGTTCAGAGATAAACTCATGTGCTCCTGCCATCTGTGATACAGCTATGATATGTTCCATAGGTGCATCTGGACGGGAAAGTGATATATTATCTTTGATTGAACCACTAAAAAGATAATTTTCTTGAAGTACGACACCTATATTGTTTCTAAGCCACTTTGGATTCATATGCCTAATATCTATACTATCTATATAAATTGTTCCACTATTTGATATATAAAGTCTTTGAATAAGTTTAGTTATAGTACTTTTACCACTTCCACTTCTACCTACTAACCCAACACTTTGTCCATTTTTAAATTCAGCACTTACACCATTTATAGCACTTGGCATATCAGGTGAATAGGAGAATGTTAAATTATCAAACTTAACACTACCTTCAATTTTTGGAAGAGTTATAGCTTTATCATTTTTTTGCTCAGTTGGGGTATTTAATATATCTCCTATCCTATCTACAGATAATAATGTTTGTTGAAATTCATTCCATAGATTAACTAAACGAAGAACAGGACCACTGAACTGATTTGCAAACATTTGAAATGCTATTAGCTGACCAACACTTAGCTTACCTTCTAGCACTAAAGTGACACCTATATACAACATAGATATTGTCATTAGTTTTTGAAGCATCCCAGATATACCACCAAGTATATTTGATAGATTACTAAGATGAAATCCTGCATTGACGTATTTTGCCAAATAATCTTCCCATCTTCGCTGCATTGAACCTTCTAAAGCCAAAGACTTAACTGTTTGAACACCGGTTACTGATTCAACTAAGTAAGCATTAGATTGTGCTCCCATTTGAAACTTTTCTTCAAGACGTTTACGTAACTGAGGAGTTATGAAAAAATATATCAAGCCAATTACACTTACAAATGATAAAACTACCATAGTAAGCTTTACACTATAAAGCAACATCACTGCGACAAATACACCAGAGAAAAGAACATCTAAAATTACACTGATTGATTTATTGGCTATAAACTCACGAATAGTATCTAATTCTCTAACTCTTGCTATAATATTTCCCACTTTTCGTTTTTCAAAATAAGCTATCGGTAAAGCTAAAAGGTGATGAAATAGCTTAGCTCCTAACTTAGAATCAATTTTAGATGTAGTATGAACAAAAATATAGTTTCGTACTAGATTAATCAAAAAATCAAAAATTGCAACTACCACAAAAGCTATAGCTAAGACATCAAGGGTTGTCATAGAATGATGTACTAAAACCTTATCTAATATTACTTGAGTAAAAAGTGGTGTCACAAGTCCAAAAAGCTGTAAAATAAATGATGCTAATAAAACTTCACCTATAATTTTTTTATAGTTTAGCATCTGTGCATAAAACCATCCAAATCCAAACTTAACTTGATTAGAAAGCATCTTATGTTTTAATACAATACTTTTGCCAGAAGAAATCTCTGCACACATCTCATAACTCATAACGTATGGTTCTTTGGATGAAGTATCAAATACTAATAGTTCTTTTTTTTCACTATTAATCTGTATGATGCTTATATACGTGCCATCTTGCTTTAAAACAATTATGGGTAAAGGATAATTTTCTACTAACTTTTCAATAGATATTTTTTTTATTGAACTTCTAAATCCTTGGTGCTTAGCTATCCTAGCTAACTCCTCAATAGATGGTTCATTTTCGCTAAGTGCGTATTCCTTTACAATACTACGACTATCTATTTGGATCCTATTTAGTTTTCCAGCTATTTCTAATGCTACTAGTGCTGATTGCATATAGTTATCCATATCATTTTATAAATCTTTGTATATATTTTCATTTAATATTTCCAATTCTTTTTGTTTGCTCCATTTTGATATTAGGCTCTTTTGCAACTGTAAATTTTTTTTAAATTTTTCAACTATATCTTCAAGCTCGCTAATCTTATCAAGCTTTTTTATATACCTAAGTCTTTCGTTCATATTTAACTTTTTTTCTTGAATACTTAAATTCTCTTGATAATTTTTAATATCATTTTTCAAAGATAGTATTTTTTGTTCATTTAGATGTTGAACTTTTTCAAATTCTCTTTTTTCTTCCAACTCCTGTAATTTCAATTGTTCAAGTTCGGCTTTAACTCTCTCTTGTTTAGAAATAGTTTGAAAACCATTAAATAACATCCAGTTGACTGACATACCAACTACATAATTTCTCTTTTTTAAATCCTCAAATGCACAATTTATACTACACTCAGAAGCACCGTACCAGTTACGTGTTCCAAATAAATTAATTTTAGGATAATATTCGCTATTTACCTGATTTAATTCTTTAACTTTTTTTTGTTGTTGCAGATATATTTCTTTATAATTGATACTATCTTCATAACTAATGATTTTTTGTGTAGGTACAGAAAAAAAAGTAAATACTGTATTTTTAGTATAAGTATTACCTGTATATAAATTAATTTGGTATACATAATCTTCTAAAATAGCTCTATTTTCTTCAATTTTTGTAGATAACTCTACAATACGTATAGCCTCTGAAGCTAATGAGACCTTATCTATTTTACCAGCACTATTAAGACGTTTTTTTGCAAGATATATTTTTTCATAGTTTTTTTTAATTTTTATGTTTAATTCTATATCCCTTTGAATGTTTAATATCTTAGAATATAAATCTAGAATCTGAAGCTTCATTTTTTGCATCTCTTTATAATACTCAACGTTTACAGACTCTTTATCTATTTCTGCCATATCTAATTGATTTCCCCTATTTCCAAAGTCATATAAAAGATAATTTAACTTAACAGAAACGGAACTTTCATACTGCGTTTGACTGCTAAGGATTGTATCTCCAATATTTGATATATCATTAGTGCCGTCTTCATATCCATTTGTATATTGCAAGTTAAATCCCATAGATAGCGTTGGGTAATATGATGAACTAACTTCTTCTGCTTTTGCTTCGTAAACTGTTTTTTTAGTTTTTATAATTTTCAGTTTATAACTATGTTCAATAGCCTGTTTTATTATCGATTCTAATGAAGTAGTTTGTCCTTCAATAGCTGTGATAATAAAAAAAATTATTACACAACTACGTATCATTCTTCACTTACTTTTATAGAGATATATTCCATATTTAAAACAGAGTTATTATCACTATCTAATAGATTCATTTCATCTGTAGATTGATAATGTGTATCATATAACTTAACTTTAACTAGCTCATTATCTGGATAAAAAGAAAATATATACCTATCACCAAGGTAAAAACTTGTTAAACTAATCTGTTTCAATGAATATTTAGTATCAATATTATCTATTATTACATTTTTGTTTTCAGATTTTGTAATAAATTCGGCTATATTATCTAACTTACTATATGCTGTCTGTGTAGGTATATTAAGACGATAAACATCACAACGTTGATTTAAATGTTCTGTTCCTTCTTCACAATCTCTATAAATAATATCACTAAATGTATCTATACTATTATTATGCTCACCTACACTATAATTTATAAACTCACTTTCCTTGTTTGAATCTATAAATGAACTTATATTCTCTGCAATAGGTACATATGATGATAAAAATAGTTGTACATTTTCATCGCTAGGATCACTACCTTTATCAAAAGCATGAAGAAGTAATATAACTTGTTTAGCTAGAACATTATCTTCAAAAAGCTTATATGGCGATACAATAGTTTTGCTTTGATTTATGTCTAAAGTAGACAATATCATATCTCTAACTTTAAATTCATATGTTCCTAGTTCATTAAAATATACCATTCCATTCTCATCTGTATCTTTACAAATGTCATCACTTGAACATACAGTCATTCCTTCAATGATACTGCTTACCATTTGTATATGAACACTGTATGTTTCTTCATTTTCCAAAGTGTTTTCACTCTCATCATCACAACTACCACAACCATTAAACATTAGTAGAAGTGTGAACATAAATATTGATACTTTATGCATGCCAAGCACTACTTACTATTTGCATTAGTTCACTATTTTTTCTAATATCTTCATTTTCAACCATATCCATACCATTCTCTTGCCCATAGGAGTTAATCTGCTGAATTACAAGTTCTATATCATCATTTGTTAAATAGTTCCCATCTGCTAATTCTATGCGTTCTATTCCATGTGTTGAGTTTTCTTGATCTTGAACCATTATAAAATCATCATCACTATACTGCAAGAACAAGTTACTATGTTTAATGCTAAACACAATATCATCTTTAGAAACTGTTTCATCAAATACTATAGTATCTACATCTGAACTATTTATATCTGATTTGTCCTTAATATAGTCATTTCCATCACCTAAGCTAAAAGAATATGTATCACTTCCTCTATTTCCAATTAAAAAATCATCTCCTAAATCACCAAATAAGATATCGTTATTATCCCCGCCATCTAACTTGTCGTCACCTTCTCCGCCTATTAATAAATCGTTTCCAAAATTTCCATACAAGATGTCTTTTCCGTCATCTCCATATAAATTATCATCTCCATTTTCACCTACTAATAAATCATTACCATTTCCGCCAATTAATAAATCATTACCATCTTTACCAAATAAGTTATCATGTTGCTCCTGTCCAAAAAAGATATCGTCGCCATTATTTCCTTTTATATAATCATTGGATTCTGTTCCTAAAATAGTATGGCTATCTTCATCACGAACTATAAAGCTATTAAATAAACGACTATCAACATTATCAAACACACTTTTTGATAAGCTTATATCTCCTTGTGCTGTATGAAGTGTTTCAACACCTGCTTTATTGTTAGTAAAATAATTTTTTAATGTTATAACCCCACCATCAGCTACAGTAATTTGTAAATCATCTTTATCATATTTAAAACTAAGTTCACTTTTATTAGTTTTGTCCATAAATAAAGTACCTTGACCACTCTCATCATCAATAATTAAATCTTTACCATCATAGATATAGCCATCTTTATTTATTAAATCTTTTGTATCGCTTGTACCAATAATTTCAAACACTATATCTGTTGTTACTGAAGTATTGTATTCATCTAAGACTGTAACTGGTATCCTAACTATTTTAACTTCACCTTCTTCTAAAAGCTGATATGCTGAGTTACTTGGATCAAAGCTGTAGCTTCCATCATCATTTAGTGTAAAACCTGCTACTGTTTCTGTACTATATCTAAGGACTGTTCCATCATCAACATCATTCACTTTAATTTGACCAGTAATGATTGTTGAGTTTTCTTGTAAAGATCTTGATTCTATATTAACAACTGTTGGTACATCATTAACTGATTTTATATCAAATATAAGTGTAACAGCAGAACTTAATCCGTACTCATTTGTGACTTTTATAACTACACTATCTTCTCCATTATAATCTTGGTTTGGATTATATGTGTATATACCATTTTCATCTACACTAAACTCACCGTTTGAGCTTGGTGTTAGTATTTCATATGTTAAAGTTCCGCCAACTTGATTATTAACATTTAAATTACCCGTAGCTTGACTATCTTCTAGTAGGTCATATGAAAAAGTATCAATATCCTTGTCACTTGCCCCAACGTCTCCACTTTGTTCTATTATATCTTGAAAAACTACATTTGACTCAGGTTCTAAAACTATTGGATCGACATTTGTAATTATCATCTCAAAATTCAATATTTTTGTAGTTGATAAACCGTTACCATCATCTATAGTAACCACAGCAGTATCTTCACCACGATATTTGTTATTAGATATATAAGTCCAAATACCAAACTCATTAATAGATATATCACCGTGTTCAGGTAAGCTTGAGATAGTATAACTTAGACTATCCCCATCAACATCACTTGCCAAAACTATCCCTGTTTGAGAACTTACATCTGTTAATATATATGATGACTCTTCAAATATTGTTGTAGGTGCATGATTAGTATTTTTCTCTATTAGTTCTGGAATAGTGTATATTTCATCATTTGAGAATTCAAGGTTCTCTATTTCAAATCCACTCTGATTATAATTTTTTATTGTTATAGAGTCTCTTTGTTCTTCGGCTACTTCAGAATCATATTCAAATGTTAAAATCATATCATCACCGTTTACTTTAAACAGTACGTCTTTTCTAGATATCTCAGTACCAAACATAATTGTGTCATTACCTGCAGAGTCTATTATAATGTCTCTTCCATCACCTTTTTTATAGACATAAAAGTCATCTCCACTCTCACCGATAAGAGTGTCATCACCTATACCACCGTTGATAATATCATCACCCTTACCACCGTTTATTAGATCATCACCTTCTAAACCTTTAAGGTAATCATCACCATTTTTACCGGATAATAATTCATCACCTGTAGAACCATACAGTACATCATTATAATCTGCACCTGTAAGTTCACTACCTTCATCTAAAACTCTTAAAGTAAGTTCAGAATCTTCACGAGCAGACACTAACTTATCATATATAGAATCTCTGTTAAATGAAGTTCCATCGGCCAATTCTATATTCTCTACTAAACCACTGTCTTTAAACCAATCTTTTATACGAATTTGATCACTTAATTCATTTAATGGTGTATCGTCTTCTGAATGTTCACGAACACCCATTATAAGATCATCCGTACCTCTATCCCATTTCATAAGTACCTGTTCTGAAACAATTCCGGTACCTAAGATCAATTTATCTGTACTTATACCGTTTAAGTTATTATCATCTATAAGATAATTACCATCACCGAAATTAAATCTATATATGTCGTCATTACCTGATACACTATCATTACTATCATATTTAAACCAAACATCCCTTACAATACCTGTTGTAGATGCACTCGTGTCAAATACAGTTTCATTAGTTATTATATTTCCGTTTTCAGTAAACTCCTCAAAAGTAATACCATTCACACGACTTAAATGAATAGCCGTTACTGTACTTAATGAGATATTTAACAATTCATCTTTAGTACTCTTTCCATCACAATTTGTATCTCTCCAAAAAAGTAAATCACTAAATTTATCATCATTTTTATCTATGATATTATCACCATTAGAGTCATACTGTGCAAGTGCTGCATAACCATCAGTAGCTAGTGTTCCATCTGCTAGTTTTGTAAAGTCACCAAATAATTCTCCACCGTTTGTAATAGCTCCATCATTATTTAGATCCATAGCCAATATAGCATCATCACCTTCTGCCCATGCAGAGTGGTCTCTGTCACCGTCAGAATCGTAATCAAAATATGCATTTGAGTTTTCCAATGAGACTGATGTCGTGTCATTATGATTTAGATCTAAAACTAGTGGTGCTGAATACTCTCCATCTGTACCTGCATCTTTCCATGCAGATGTAAAGATACTCATAATCTCACTATTATTTTTTATATAATCATGATTTGATATATCTAGGTTATTTTCATCTTCATAAATTAATAACTCAGTAGTTACTCTTTGAATATCAATGTTTGTCAAGTATGAACCATCATTTAACTCTACTTTTTCTATTGCATTGTTATCATTTTCTTGTGAATTTACAGTTACAATATCATTATTGCCATAATCAACTACTAAATTATTTCCATCCATATAGAAGATAACATCATCAGTAGAAATCCCCTCACCAAACTTTAATGTATCATTACCTGAACTGCTGTTACTATCTGAAGTCCCATAATCATCAAATACCGTATCATGTCCATCTCCACGATTAAAG
>Ga0193953_1000124_pt1 | contig 42808 bp, 42 predicted proteins | sample BB_4_MG_FD_140325 | JGI IMG/M metagenome (GOLD analysis project Ga0193953, IMG submission 140325) | Microbial mat bacterial communities from the Broadkill River, Lewes, Delaware, United States - BB_4_MG | ecosystem: Environmental > Aquatic > Freshwater > River > Microbial mats | place: USA...
AATTAAGTCAGCTCTGTCAATTGCACAGTGAATAAAGTCATCTTTAGATAATGCTGCAGTTGAAAGACATAATTTATGGTTTTCATCAATAACACCTTTACCCATTTGAGTAGAGAAGAAAGGGATACCAGTTTCATTAACAAAATCAGTTAAGATACCAGATACTTCAGATCTATTTGCAGCGTTACCAACACATAATAATGGTCTTTTTGCTTTTTCAATCATTTTAATTGCATCAGCAATTGATTTTTTATTAGCTGTAGGGTATTCAAATTCTTGAACAGGATAGATATTATCATCACAATTTTCTTCAGCTGAAATATCTTCAGGAAATTCAATATGAACAGCACCTGGTCTTTCAGTTGTAGCAATTTTAAATGCTTCTCTAATCATAGCTGGAGAGTTATTTCCATTTACAACTACTTTTGCATATTTAGTGAGTGGTTTCATCATCCCAACAACATCAATAATTTGGAATCGACCTTGTTTTGATTTTTTGATTGGTTTTTGACCAGTAATCATTAACATTGGCATACCACCAAGTTGTGCATACGCTGCTGCTGTTGTAAAGTTAGTTGCACCTGGCCCAAGTGTAGATACACAAACACCAACTTTCCCTGTTAATCTACCATAAGTTGCAGCCATAAAACCTGCACCTTGTTCGTGTCTTGTTAAAATTAATTTAATTTTGTCTGATTTTCTAAGTGCTTCTAGTAAGTCTAGGTTTTCTTCACCTGGAATACCAAATATATATTCTACGCCTTCGTTTTCTAGTGCTTTTATAAATAAGTCTGATGCGTTCATTTTTTCTCCGTTGTTTTTATTAAGTATATGTAGGAGTTTCTCACAATTTCATTTAAAGAAGTATTAAAAAATATAACTATATATCTAAAGTAGAATATAATGAGAAAAAAGGAAAAAAAATGCTACAAAAATTCACATAAAATTATTAAAATAAGTTATAATATTTTTTTCATGAATAGTGTTTTTTTGAATAACTTATATAATATTTATTAATATTATAAGCTTGACAAAAGTTCACCTGCAAGATAACCACTAGAAAAGGACCATTGAAGATTATATCCACCACATGGACCATCAATATCTACAATTTCACCTGCAAAATATAAGCCTTTTATAAGTTTACTTTCCATCGTATTTGGATCAATCTCTTTGAGTGTTATTCCACCTCTCGTAATCATCGCTTTATTAAATCCATCATGCCCATTTATAGTAAATGGAGTCCAAGCTAAAGTTTTAATAAGAGTATTTTTTGATTCACCTTTTAAATTTTTGTAGTTTGTACTTTGCTCTATATTACACTGTTTACAAAACTCTACAGCAAGTGATTTTGGTATGATAAAAGATAAAATCTCTACTATATTTTTATTTGGCTCTTTTATACTTTTTTCTTTTATATTTTTGATGATTTCATCTTCATTCATACCATGTGTAAGATTTACTAAAATAGGTACTTCATCATATTTATCTAAGAATGGAGTGATTTCTCGTGCAAAATCTAATATAACTGGACCTCTTAATCCTGTCGAAGTGAATATTAAATCACCTTTTGCTGTGAGCTTTTTCAGTTTATTATTGTTTGGGATATTTACTTTTATAGTTACTTTAGAAATAGTGTCAGCTCGACAATTTCCTTGCCAAGTCTCTTTTGTACTAAGTGGCATCATTGCTGGATAAAGTTTCGTTACTTTATGTCCAAGTTTCTCAACAATAGGAAAGCCATCTCCTGTTGCACCCATTTTAGGATAACCCATTCCTCCAGTAGCTAGAAGGATGTTTTTTGTATTATAGATATTATTTTGCGTTTTGATTGATGTTATTTTACTGTTTTGGGTTATGATCTCTTCAACTTTTTGGTCACATAGTATTTCAACATCTAGCTGTTTTAATTCATTAGTTAATGCATTTATAACTGTAGTTGAACTATGAGTAACAGGAAAAATACGAAAACCATCTGGTATATGTGTATCTAAGTCTATACTTTTAAAAAATGTCATCAAATCATTATGATCCATTTTATTTAATGCAGCAGTCATAAATCGACCATTTTTCCCAAATGACTGCATAAAGGTAGTGTTATCAAGTGTATTACTGAGATTACATCTTCCCCCACCAGTAGCTTTGAGTTTTGTCGCTATTTGTGAAAGTTTTTCTAAAAGTAAAACTTTTTTGCCATCACGACCAGCTTTGATAGCTCCAGCAAGTCCAGCAGCACCAGAACCCACTACAATTAAATCATAAGTCATAAGTTATTTTTTTCTAGCTTTAAGATATGCACGCTTAGGAGCAGGGTAACCCTCAACTGTTTTAGTAGGATCATTAGGATCTCTAAAGTCATCTAAACTCATACCAAAAGTCCATGGTGTAACTCTTTGTTCTTTATCGTCAGTTGTAGTGATTTCTATGAGTTCTATATCAGTAAAGCCAGCACGTTTTAGCCAGTTTTTAAAACAATTAACTGTTGGTAGAAAATATACATTTGGTATCATTGCATATCGTGATTCTGGGCAAAGAGCAACTTCCTCTTCTCCATCTATCATAAAACTATCCACAATAATTTCACCATTTTTATTTAATGCACGATTTAAAGATTTTAGTGAAGCGATTGGGTCACTTCTATGATATAAAACACCTAACATAAAAATCATATCAAATTTATGTTCATAAAATTCTAAGTGTTCTACTCCTAAAAGCTCATACTTTATATCACTTTTTACAAAATGATTCACCACATCAAACTGCGTCTTAAAAATAGCAGATGGATCAAAACCAACTAATCTTTTTGGTTTCTCTTCCAGCATTCTAAACATATAGTATCCGTTGTTACATCCAACGTCTGCTACTATTTTATCTTTTATATCAAAGTGTTTTTTTAAAAGGTTATATTTTAGATTACTTTGCCATTCACTATCAATCTCTAAACCACATAAAGAAAAAGGACCTTTTCTCCAAGGGATGAGAGCTTTTGCATTTTCTTCTAAAAAGTTTAGCTGTTCATCTGCAATATCTGACTTATCACCTACTGTTAACCAGTCGCTGTAAGATATATCTAAATTGTCAGTGTTAATTGTTTGTATGTTTGCCAGAGCATCTCTCATTGGAACTATATTTTTCCATTCAAGCCATTTTGCTCTTTCTTCTCTTATATTATCTAAATTCATAAATGCGATTTTACTTGAATTATCTTTAACTATCGCTCAATATTGTTAATAATATAAAGAAATTGTCAGTTCGCAAATAAAAATATTTACGAGTGTTGTTACATTTTTGAAATAATTGTATCTTTACCTTCAAATATTTTTTCATCTGCTTTTGAAACCACAATTTTTGCAATACTATCTGTTTGTATCGCTACATCATGTGTTTGACTTGCAATGATTGCATTTTGCTGTGTTTTTTGATCTAAGGATGAAACAGCATCATTAATTTGGTCTATACCTAATTTTTGTTCTTTACTTGCCATCTCGATATCAGAAATAATTTCAATTGTTTTGGATATATTATTATTGAGTCCATGATATCCTTCAATCATTTTATTTGCAATAATTTTCCCTTGATTTGCCTTGTTTGTAGCATTTTGTACTAACGCTTTAATCTCATTTGCAGCTTCCGCACTTCTACTTGCTAGATTACGTACCTCTTGTGCAACTACAGCAAAACCTTTTCCAGCTTCACCTGCTGTTGCTGCTTCCACTGCAGCATTGAGAGAAAGTATATTTGTTTGAAATGCAATTTGATCAATTACACTAATAGCCTCATTGATAGCGTTTACCTCTTTATCTATTTCTGTCATAGAAGATGTTGTTTGGGTAGCTAAATCTTCACCATCTTGTGCAGATGACGTCAAAGAAGTAGCAAATTTTGACATTTTTATAACATTGTTCGTATTGCTTGATATATTACCTCTTATCTCTTCTAAGGCTGCAGCTGTTTCTTCTAAAGCAGCTGCTGATTCATTTGAATTAACATTGAGAGTATTAACATTTTTCATGAGAATATTTGAACTTTTATCTAAAGTGAGTCCATTTTCTTTATTTTCTATTAACATAGTTGTTACAGAATCTCGAAGGGTGTTAATCTCTCTAGTAAAAATATCAAAAACACCATTTTTTTCAATATTATGCAGTTCTAATTTATTTATATAATTTTGATTTGAAAACTCTTGTAATAATTTATTTATTATTTTAAATCTGTTTTTAGTACTTCGTATCATATCATTAATATTTTCTTTTAGCAGACTTAATTGCTCATTAGATGTAGATAGTGTTATCTCTTGCATATACCAACCATTTTTTACCCGACCCATAACAAGTTCAGCTTCCTCTATAAGTTTTAAATCTTCTTGAATACCATTATCTATTTTTTCTAGATATTTATTAAAGTTATCAGCAACATCTCCTAATTCATCATTAGAATTTTTCGATATTCGTTGCATTGTGCTTGAGGAACTATGTGACAACAAGTTTTTTATCCCATTATTGAAATTTGTTAAAGGGGTAATGATTATTTTTTGTACACTTAATGCTATAGCTATAAGAATAAAGATAATGAGAACTACTAGAATAATTAATGCAATATTAATAATCTTTTCAGCACTTGTTACAGCTATATTTACTTTTTCTAATGGACTACCCACAAGAGCAATACCTAATTTTTGATTTTGAAAGTTTTTTATATCTATAAAAGTATATAAAAATTTGCTAGTTTCAAACCGATTGTTATGAAGTAACTGTTTTATTTTAATATTCTGTGCATCTTTTAAAAAATCTTTATTTATGAATTTTTGTGAAATAATATAATTTTTAAAGTGTTTCTTTGAATCTACATCAGACTTAGCAAGCGATTTGTCCATTAATAATAAAAATGCATCACCACTTTTATCAAAACTTTTTGCAACTGAATTTAATCCTTGCATAAACTCTAATGAACCTAAGTGTTTTCCATTCTCATCTCTTATAGGTGAAACTGAGCGAAGAGATAATCCTGCTTTGCCTACTTCAAAGGTAGTAATTGCTTGTTTTGATTGGTTTACAGCAACAACACTCGCTCTAAATGAACTTAAATCATCACCGTATTTCTCAGGCTTCCAACTTCTTATAAACGATTTATTATCTTTTGTATGAATATGTATTTTTATATTTTTAAAAGGTGTAGACTCACTCATCTGTTTTTTAATGAGTTTGAGATTTTGCACTGCTAATTCTCTTTTGTTATTTTGTAAAGCTGTTTTGATTCGTTCATTATTTGATATCGAAACGGCATTTGAAATCCCTATATCATTTTTGATTTCAAAATTTTCTTTTGCTTTTAATTGTAAATTCTTAACAAACAAATTATCGATATTTTTCTCTATTTGTATTGCTTGCCATTTTAGGATAATAAATCCAGAAAATAGAGCTATTACAGACACTGTAAGTACTGTAATTCCTAGTTTTTTCTTAATAGAAAAGTTTTTAAACATAAATATCCTTTTAAATTATAATTATGATTATATAATATTATAAATTAAAAAGTATAATTTAGTTTGATAGTTATACTTTTAAGATTAGTTAAATAAGCTCTTTGTTAGTTTTTCTTTATCTATAGAATCTATTGCCTTGTCTGAATCAACACTTTTTTTAACATCTTCTAATGTTACATTTTCACCTTTATTGTATGCTTTTAAAGCTTCTTCTTTATTGATAGAATCACTTGCTTTTGTTTTATCAATAGAATCAAATGCAGCTGAGTAGTCAATTGCGTTTAGTGATACAACACAAAGTATTGTTAATAAAATTTTTTTCATAATAAACCTTTTTAATTTTCAAAATTTTATCTAAAGTAGTTTAATAATAGCTCAATATTCTTTGGAAATAAAAACTTATCTTCTATTTCGTATTTGACACTATGATTACTTTTTGATAAAATTATATAAATTAAGGAGTATATGATGGATTTAAACCCTGAATTATTAGAACAATTAAAAGTACATACAAAAGCAATTCAAGAAGCGATGCCAGAATTGTCAAAAGAAGAAAGAATGAAAATAATCTCAAAAGCAATAACAGATAGTAATGATATTCCTAAAGAGATGAAAGCGGAAACTATTAAAATACTTTCTGAACTGCAAGAGTGATTTTGTAACTAGATTGTCATTTTTATACCTTATAATTATGACATGATAAATATTGAAAAAGAGATAACCAAAAAATTCCCGAAGATTAGTAGTAAGTCTCCAATGATAAAAAAATCATTGTTTAAAATAGCTCAAAAGATTGTGCATGAAGATAAAATAAATTTATTTTTAGAAGAGAATAAACATCTTGAAGGTTTCGATTTTGTAGAAGCTGTTTTGGATTATTTTAAATTTGATTTTTCTTATTCAAGCAATGATATTGAAAATATACCATCTAGTGGTAGGGTTGTTATTGTTGCAAATCATCCCTTAGGTGCTTTAGATGCTTTATCTCTTTTAAAGCTCATTAGTAAAGTAAGAAAAGATGTAAAAATAGTAGCTAATGATTTTTTAGCAGATATAAAAGCTATGGATTCTCTTTTTATAAAAGTTGATAATTATAAATCTAAACAATCAAAGATAGCCATAAAAAAAATCTATGAATCACTTGAAGATGAAAAAGTTGTTGTGATTTTTCCTGCAGGAGAAGTAAGTCGTATATCAACTACTGGAATAAAAGATACAATATGGCAAAAAAGTTTTCTAAAATTTGCAAAAAAAACTAAAAGTCCTATTCTTCCTATTTTAGTTGATGCAAAAAATTCCAAACTTTTTTATACTCTTTCTGTCTTAAATAAAACATTTTCTACAATACTTTTAAGTGATGAGATGTTTAAACAAAAAGATAAAAATGTGAGTATAAAAATAGGAAAAATTATATCAAATGAAGATATTATTCCTAAAAATATTGATAAAAATGATTTAGCTAATATATATAAAAAACATCTTTATAGTTTAAAAAAAGCAAAAAAGAATTTCCTTCATACTCAAAATGCTATTGCACATAGTGATAATATACAACTAATAAAAAAAGAACTCACAAAATCAAAAGTTTTAGGAAAAACAAATGATGGGAAAATTATCTATTTATATACTTATGTTGCTGGATCTTTGATATTAAATGAAATAGGTCGATTACGAGAAATTAGTTTTCGTAAAGTAAATGAAGGTGTGAATAAAAAAAGAGATACAGATAAGTATGATAAATATTACAAGCATATTATTTTATGGGATGAAGATGACTTAGAGATTGTTGGAGCATATAGAATAGGGGAAGCAAAAGATATATATAAAAATTATGGTTATGATGGATTTTATACCAATACGCTTTTTAAATTTCAAAAGAATTTTAAGCCATATTTAGAAAACTCCATAGAATTAGGGAGAAGTTTTGTACAACCAAAATACTGGGGGAGTAGAGCATTGGATTATTTATGGTTTGGAATAGGTGCCTATTTAAAAGCAAATCCAGATATAAAATATATGTATGGACCAGTTACTTTAAGTGGTGCATTACCTCCCATTGCTCAAGATTTAATAGTAGGATTTTACACTTACTATTTTCAGCCTACTGTAAAATTAATAGATGAAACAAATAAATTTACATACAATTTTGAACATGAAGATGAAATCAGTATATGCCCAGAACAAAACTATAAAGATGATTTGAAATTATTAAAAAACAGCCTAAAAAATATAGATAGTTGTATCCCTACATTATATAAACAGTATAGTGAATTATGTGAAGAAGGTGGTGTTTCTTTTCATGGCTTCAATGTAGATTCTCACTTTTCAAATTGTATAGATGGTTTTATAATGGTAGAAGTGAATAAAATAAAAGACTCAAAAAGAAAACGATATATAAAATAAAATGTACAAAAAATCAATAAAGTAACCAAGCCGTAACCCAAAAAGTATAAAATCCTGAAAATAAATATAAAAGGATTAGTTTGTCAACTTTTCAAAGCAAAAACAAAAATGTTGAATTACAAGAAAATATTATTAAATATTTTCTCATTGCAGCAGCTACGATTTCTATATTGACTACATTTGGTATATTATTTTCTATACTATTTGAAGCAATAGAGTTCTTTAAATTAAAAAGTTTTTTCTACTTTTTTACAGGGACGGAATGGTCTCCAGGTACTATAAATAGTAAATTTGGTGCTTTACCAATTTTTGCTGGTACTTTTATCATCACATTGATTGCCATGTCAGTAGCCCTTCCAATAGGTTTAGGAAGTGCTATTTTTATGAGTGAATATGCATCAAGTCGTCAGCGAACTTATTTAAAGCCATTATTGGAAATTTTAGCTGGTATTCCTACAGTTGTATATGGTTTCTTTGCTGCTATTACAGTTGCTCCTTGGATTGTAAATGTTTGTAATTCTATGGGAATAGATGCTTCATTTAATAGTGCTTTGGCTTCTGGTGTGGTTATGGGTATTATGATTATTCCTGTTATCTCATCATTAAGTGATGATGTTATCTCTGCTGTTCCTGATAGTTTAAGAAAAGGCTCACTAGCTTTAGGAATGACAAAAGCAGAAACAATTAAAGATATTGTTTTACCATCTGCTATGCCAGGGATTATTTCTGCATCACTTTTGGGTATTTCAAAAGCTTTAGGTGAAACAATGATTGTTGTTATGGCAGCAGGTTTACGACCAAATTTATCTTGGAATATTTTAGAAGATATGACTACTGTAACAGTACGAATTGTCGATAGTTTAGTAGGTGATCAAGCATTTAATTCCCCTGCGACATTAAGTGCTTTTGCTTTAGGTTTGGCACTGTTTGTAGTGACATTGATTTTAAATATTGTATCAGTAAGAATGATTCAAAGATTTAAAGAAAAATATAAAATGAGTAGTTTATAATGGAAAAAATAAAAAATAAAAACAAAAAAGATAATATCTTTTATGATCCGAGTTTAAAAAAAAGACATGCAAAAGCAAAAGTATTTAAGTATTTTACAATTATCTCTTTAGCTTTTTCATTAATCTTTTTAACAATTTTTTTAAGTGATATGGTAATAAAAGGAAGTACTGCAGTTCAACAAACGTATGTACAAGTTGAGGTGAGTTACAATGAAAAAAGTGTAAAAAGTTATAGAAAAGCTGTAGAGCGAAAATATCTCAATATTGTGAGTCGTGCAGCATTAAGAGAAATACCAATGCAAATTAAAAACAATCCTAGTTTAATGGGAACAACAAATTTAGTTTGGATGTTAGCGGACGATCAAGTTGATATGTATATGAAAGATTATTATTATAAAATTAAAGGAAAAGATTTAAAAACTATTGAGGATTTAGTTCGAAATGATAGATTAGAAAAAAGATTTAATGATATTTTCTTTACACAAGGTGATAGTAAAACACCTGAATATTCTGGTATTTTATCTGCAATGATAGGTACTATTATGACATTATTAGTAGCAATGGTAGTAGCATTTCCTGTAGGTGTTGCAACTGCTGTTTATTTAGAAGAGTTTAGTACTCAAAATAAATGGAGTGAATTTTTAGAAGTAAACATCAATAATCTAGCAGCCATACCTTCTATCTTATTTGGACTTTTAGGACTTGCAATTTTTATTAACCTATTTGGTATGCCTAGAAGTTCTGCTTTAGTTGGTGGTTTAACACTTGCCTTAATGACGTTACCTATTATAGTTGTAAGCTCACGTGCAGCTTTACGAAGTGTACCTGCTAGTATTAGACAAGCTGGTTATGGGTTGGGTCTTACAAAAGTTCAAGTTGTAAAAGATCATGTTTTACCATTGGCTTTTCCTGGAATCATGACTGGATCGATTATCGGTTTAGCTCAAGCCATGGGTGAAACTGCACCACTTATTATTGTTGGTATGATTGCATTTATCCCTGATAGTCCAACTACAATTTTTGAAGCATCAACAGTTATGCCAGCACAAATATTTACATGGGCTGGTATGCCAGAACGTGCATATATAGAAAGAACGGCAGCTGGTATTTTAGTACTATTAACTGTACTTATATCTTTAAATGCTTTTGCAGTATATCTTCGTAAAAAATTTGAAGTGAAGTGGTAAACTTCATAATAGTATAACACTCTATACGTATTAACTCAGTATAAGAAACATTTTTGTTTCTTATATGGAAAGTTTCAATTAAATCTATAATCTAATATAATAAAATAAAAACTTACTGTTGATCACTACACTAGTGGATAATTTAGATCTATCCTAAGCTTAAGAATCTTAGAAAACAAATATTATATATGCTAATAAAATAAGGAAGTTTAGTGAGTATAGAACAACATAATTACAATTTAATTATGTTGTTCTAATGGAGAAGAGGGTTATACGTTAATTTTCTTGTCTAAATATCTATCGATATCTGTATATATAAATCCATTTTTATCAATAAAGGTTAAGTGCTCTTTTGTTAAATCTTTAACATCTTTTATCCCCATAACTGCTAAAATAGTTCTCACACCGGCTAATAAATTCTTATGATATTGAACTGCTTTTTGTGAATGTTTATATACTAAATAAGCACTTCTTAATTTTTTATCTTGTGTAGCAAGTCCTACAGGACATTGATGTGATCCATGACCTGAACACATTCTAGCTCTAATACATCCAGCACTCATCATAAATCCACGTGCTAGATAAATAAAATCTGCACCTAGTGCCATAGCAACTGCAATATCATCGGGAGTAAGGATTTTACTAGCAGCGATAATTTTAACTTTATCTCTAATTCCACACTCTTTTAATACATTATCTGCAATATGAACAGCATCATTAACATGAAAACCAACTCTATCCATTAAGAATAATGGGGCAGTAGCACTACCACCATCTCCACCATCAATACTTATAAAATCAGGAATCCCTGCAATATTATTTTCATTTCTTCTTTTCATCTCTTGAGATAACTCTTCAAAACCTTCTCTACTAGAGATAACGATCTTAATTCCTACAGGTTTCTGTGAAAGTTTTTGTAAGTTTGCTACAAAATCAAAAAGTTCCACAGGGTTATTTGCATAAGGAAATCTATTTGGAGAAACTACAGGTTTATTAGCAGGTACATTTCTATAGTAAGCAATAGAATCACTTACTTTCTCAGCAGCTAGTTTACCTCCTGTTTGTTTTGCTCCTTGAGCTAACTTGATCTCTGTCATTTTACAAAATGCCATAGTTTTTTGATATCTCTCTTCGTCAAATTCACCATTGTCATCTCTTACTCCAAAAAGACCAGAACTCATTTGGAAAATAATATCTGGCATATCAGAAGGGACTTCTTTAGGAAAAGCTTCTAATGGTGCACTCCAATTTGGTCTAAAAAACTCATATCCATCTTGATCAAAAATGTAAGTATCTGATTCTTTTGGATTTAAAAGTTTCTTTCTAAAATATTTAATTGCAACATAGTTATTAAAGAAAAATTTAATAATTTTAAAAATAGTTTTATTAAAACCTTTTATATGGATACGATTCATACATGCATCATGATGTTCTCTATGAGTAAAAAAGAAATTTGTTGTTAAACTTCCTTCTCCTGTATTGATAGGAAATTGACCATCATAAGATGCTTTTGTAAATGCCCTTGTCCCTTCTGGAGAGATTGCTCCATCACTCATAGCACTTCTTGCAATGATTGTTTTTGATACAAACGGAAACTTTTTATCTTCTCCAAATGTAACTGAGAACTCTTTATTTATCTCATCATCATTTAATGGACTATTTGAATGTTTCATGAGAAATTTTGGATTATCTTGTGGTTGGGTAGGTGAAAATGATGCATAACCAGTTAAGTCATTTGCTGCTTTATAAACCCAATCAACTTTATCTTTTGATTCATAAAATTTTTCATCACCAAAATATTGTCTAAAAGGCTCTCTTAACGCCTCAAAAAAGTATCTCATTCTCCCTATGATAGGGTAATTGATAAGTAATTGGTGTTTTCTTTGTATAAATTTATCATAAATAAACATATTTACAACAATAAACAAGCCGACATAAATTAAAATTTCCATATATTATCCTTTTTAATTAGTTTATAATGATTTGTATCATTTCTATTTCATTATGACTCTACATTTATATTTTTGCTATCTAGCAAAAGTGCAGACAACTTTTCTTTAATGATATCTGAATCTTTTAATTGATTAGAAACAATATTTTTTACTTCAACTGAATCATTTTTATTTTTTTTTGAGATATCTAGTAGGTTAGTAAGTTTCATTGTTGCATCATTTGAAATTTTGATACCGTTATCTATGAGTTCATTTGAAGTAGCACTTTGTTCTTTTACATTATTGGTCATCAATGTAATATCTTTTATTTTCTTTCCAATATCTGATGTTGTTCTTTTCGATATGGCAGCAAGTTTTTTTACTTCATCAGCAACAATTGAAAATCCTTTTCCAGCATCACCTGCTCGTGCTGCTTCAACTTTTGCATTTAGTGATAAGAGATTGGTTTGTATTGAGACATGATCATTTGCAACAACGAGTCCAGTAATCTCTTTATTTGCTGCAGTTAATGTATCGATAGTATCTGAGAAAGTATCAAATATATTATCTAGTTCATCAATTGTTGACGAAAGTTCTGTAATAAGAGAAATAATATTTTTACTCTCATCACTTGATTCTTCAGAGGATTGATAAGAGTCATTTGCTTTCGTTTCCAGTACATTTGATTTTTCAATGAATGTATTTACTAGTTGGCTAAGAGTTTCGATATCTTGTACTCTTTTTTTTGATGTGTTATCTAAACCTTTAAGTCGATTGTATTCTTCTGTTGTAATTTCTATCATCTGTTTGATTCTCCATGTTGTTTTTTATGAACTTTAATAATTTCAATTACATACTAATAAAAATATACATTTAATTTATTCATACAAAGATTATACTCCATTAAGTATAAAATTATGTTATAAAATTTACAAGCTAGAAAAAGAATAGATACAAAAAGACTTTTGTAACTAAGATGTAACTCTTATTTTGTACTATTCCTGAAATAAATCATAAGTAGCGTAATAATGAAAATTAAAAATAAAATAGAAGTCAAAAAGTTAAATTTGTGGTATGGAACAAAACATGCTTTGCATGATTTGAATATAAAAATAAACGAAAATCAGATAACTGCCTTGATTGGTCCATCTGGATGTGGTAAGTCAACATTTTTAAGATGTTTGAATAGAATGAATGACTTAGTTAGCTCTGCTCGTATTGAAGGGCAAGTTATCATTGATGGTCAAGATATTTATCATAAAAATGTAGACGAGGTTAGTGTAAGAAAAAGAATTGGGATGGTTTTTCAACAACCAAATCCTTTTCCAAAATCAATTTATGAAAATGTTGCTTATGCTCCTTTAAAACATGGGATTGTAAAAAAAGGGATAGAGTGTGATGAATTAGTAGAGCAGTCGTTAATAAATGCAGGTATTTGGGATGAAGTAAAAGATATCTTAAAAGAACCAGGAACGGGACTTAGTGGTGGGCAACAGCAAAGATTGTGTATTGCACGAACTATTGCCGTTAAACCTGATGTTATTTTAATGGATGAACCAACATCAGCACTTGATCCTATAAGTACAGAAAAAATTGAAGCGTTGATGTTAGAGTTAAAAAAAGATTTTACTATAGTTACAGTAACACACAATATGCAACAAGCTGCAAGAATTGCTGATATGACAGCATTTTTTCATCTTGGTGATTTAATTGAGTATGATGAGACTGAAAAAATATTTATCAATCCAAAAGAGAAAAAAACAGAAGATTATATTACTGGTAGATTTGGTTAAAAAGGAAAAAAATGTTAGCAAATTATGAAGAAAAATTAGGTGAAATTAAAGCAGAGATAATAAGTATTGGTGAAGGTTTATTAAAATCAAATCAATTAATAGTTGAAGGTTTAATTGATTGTGATGAAACATGTTTTACAGATGCAAAATCTCATATTAAAAATATCAGTAACATTGTAAAAGATATTGATAATAATATTATTACAACACTTGCACTACATTCACCTGAAGCAAAAGATTTAAGAAGAATGGTTTCTTATTTAAAAATAACAAATGAGTTTTTAAGAGCTTCTTCAAATACAAGAAATTTTATCAAAGGTTTTTTAGAAGAGTGTAAAAATACAGATAAAGATATTATTAAAGATTATGCAATTCCTATGCAAAAGTCAACAGTTGATGCGATTAAATATACTGTTGATATGTTATCTATTGATTGTGTTGATGAAACTCAAGAATGTTTTAATAAAGTAGTAATTGCAGAAAATAAAACTGATGATTTATATGAGATGATTGAAACAGAACTATTTAAACAAAAACCAAAAGAGAATGATTTTCATAAATTTCATAAAATGCTAGTAGTATTAAGAAGAAGTGAAAAAGTTGCAGATAGAGCTATGAGTATAGCAAGTTTACTATTATATGCAAATAATGGTGGAGAGATACATCGAGTTTAAAATTTAGGTATAATGAACTTATGAATACAATATTAATAGTAGAAGATGAACCAGATATTTTAGAACTTTTAGAATATACTTTAGGTAAAGAGTATGAAGTTATTGGTTGTTTAGATACAACGCGAGTACAAGATATCTTAGATCAAGAAACAATAGATCTTATTTTAATGGATAGGAACCTTCCTAATGTAGAAGGAAGTGTTTTTATTCAAGAGCTTCGAAGTCAGGGATATTTACATAATGTGATATATCTTACAGCAAAAGATGCAGATGAAAATGTTATTGAAGGTTTCGAGCGTGGTGCAGATGATTATATTACGAAACCTTTTAACATTGATATATTAAAAGCAAGAATAAAGTCAGTTATCAATCGTACACAAAAACAACATGATGTTATAAAAGTTCGAGATATAATGTATACATCAAGCCAAAAAATTTTTGAAATCGATGGAGAAATTGTACCACTTACCCATTTAGAACATGATTTACTTTTAGAATTTCTTAAAAATATCGACATTTTGTTAAGTAGAGATATCTTATTGGAAAATGTTTGGGAAGATAGTATGGATGTAAAACCGAAAACAGTTAATGTAGCAATTAAAAGATTAAAAGAAAAAATTGATCCAACGGGAGAAAAAGAATATATTAAAGCAGTAAGAGGTGAGGGGTATATTTTTCATAAAGGTTCTATAGAATGTTAAAACTACATGATATTTTTTTAAGAAAATTTCTTATATTGTTTACTGCTATTTTTTTAGTTATGGCTACAATATCTTATTTTTGGATAAAAAATATCTATATAGAGCAAACAAAAATAGATTTGTTACATAATATTGATCTTTTTGCATTACAAATAAATAGTTTAGAAAAGTTAGATGAAAAAATAAAAAATGCAAATAAAGTAATAGGTTCTCGAATAACAGTGATTAATCAAAATGGTGTAGTTATTGGAGAATCTGATGAAAATAAAAATTTCATGGATAATCATCTCAATAGAACAGAAATTTTAAAATCAAAATATAATAAATTTGGCTCTATTGTAAGGTATTCAGACACATTAAAAAAAGATTTTTTATATGTATCAAAAAAACAAGTTTTAAATGGGGAAGATTACTATATTAGAATGGCTCGTGATTTAGAACAAATAGATGAAGAATATATTTACATGACTGTTAAAATTGCAATTTTATTTGTTGTTTTTATAGGAATATTTTTTATAGTTGCTTTAAAAATCAGTAAAAAAGTGCAGTATGAAACAAATGCAATTTTGGACTTTTTAAATAATCTTATCAAACAAAACAAATCTTTGAAGATAGAATCAACATACTCTTTAGAATTTCAAAATATTACTAAAATATTGACAAAGGTATCTGAAAGTCTCTCCAAAAAAGATAAACAAAAATCAAAATATACAGCAAAACTCAAGTTGTCTAACAGACAAAAAGATGATATTATTTCTGCTATTTCTCATGAGTTTAAAAATCCTATTGCAGTTATTAGTGGATATAGTCAAACACTATTAGATGATAAAGAACTGAATGCAACAATTAGAGATAAGTTTTTAGAAAAAATCTTTTCCAATTCAGAAAAACTTACCAATATGATTGATAGATTACGGTTAACTATCAAATTAGATGAAGGGAAACAACCCTATACTTTTATAAAAACAAATCTTAAAAGTGTTTCAAAAAATATTATCGATGATTTAAAAGTAACGTATCCTTCTCGTGATATAATTTTAGATGCAGATGATATAGTAATGCAAATAGATGAAACAATGATGAGTATTGCGATAACTAATTTAATCGAAAATGCACTAAAATATTCACAAGATACAGTAAAAATTACAATTACAAAGAAAAAATTATCAGTAAGTGACACAGGAATTGGTGTAAATAGTAAAGATATATCCAAATTAACAGATAAGTTTTATCGAGTCTCAAATAATGGGTGGAACAACTCTATGGGTGTGGGTCTTTCACTGGTTTCAAACATTTTAAATCTACATAACTTTACATTGGATATAAAAAGTGTAGAAAATGAAGGTTCAACTTTTAGTATAGTTTTTTAGTCTCTTTTAACTTTTGAAAAACTTTGCAAGTTCTTTAATGGGGTCATCATGTGTGTAGATTTTTATAAATTCTATTCCTGATTGTTTTAACTTTTCATACAAAAGTGACTCATTTATTTTAATCTTTTTTGTATATTGAGAGATTAATGAGTTATTTAAATCTCCTTCAAAAATTTGATTACTAGATGGATCAATTAAGTTAATATTTCCTAAGGCTTCGGGGGATTCTTCAAACTTATCTCTAATGATGATTACTACCACTTCATGTTTTTTTGATAATAATTTTAAGTTTAAATCATCGCAATTAAAAAAATCTCCAATTAAAAAAAGAAGTGATTTTTTGGAAATTTGTTTATTTAAAGTTTGCGTAATATTTTGATAGTTTGCAATTTTTGATAGGGGGTTATAGTTATCTATCTTTTCAACCATCTGTTGTACGCCTAGAATTTTTTTCGTTTTCTTTGTATTTAATACTGAAGTTTCATTTGCAATATAGCTACTGTAACTATCCCCTTGAGCAGTAGCTACATATCCTAAAATGGCGCAAATTTCAGTGATGAGGTCTTTTTTTAATTTATGAGTACCAAAATAAGTACTTCCTGTTAAAATTGGAATAATATTGATATTTAGTTCTCTTTGTGTATGAAAAACTTTTACATAAGGTTTTTGCATTTTAGCACTAATAACCCAATCTATTTTCCGAATATCTTCTCCATCTTCATATTCTCTTAGTTCAACAAAATCATACCCTTCCCCTTTTATTTTAGAAGTATTATTTCCTAGTTGCTGAGAAAAAACAGCTTTTTTAGTTTTTATGAGTAATTTATTGAGATTTTTATTCACAATGGGCGTTTCATTCTCATTTTAAATTCATTGATAATTTCAATTTCTCTCTCTTGTAGATATTTTCTATAAATATTTTGTCCCGCTTTTCGAATAGTATGTTTTACGATGATTTCTTGTTTTGAGTTTATGTTTTGAACCCTTTGTACTATTCCCGTTGCAAAAGCTTTGGTAAATTTTTTTTCAACTATTAAACTACTAGGACCATTTATCTCAAATCCAAGTGTTAAATCAACTGTATCATTTACTTTAATATCAAGAGGTTCATTTGATTGCAAATTAATATATCCAGCAGAAATATTCATAGGGATGAGTTCTATATGCATATTATTAAATCCAATACTCGCTTTAAAACTTTTATCTACAATTATTCTCTTGTTTAAAGTGTCTCTTTGCTGAAAATCTAAAAAAATTGGATTTGTAAAAGTTGCAATATTATTTTTCTTATCTACATCTATGAGTTTTGCTTTTATATAGTGCTTTTGTATATTAATGATGATTTGTTTCTCGAGTAAAATAGAGATGAGTTGAGTTTTTGGTATTTGTATTGTAAAAATATTTTTATTTACTTTTAGCAAGGGGGCATTATTATTGAGCACTAAACCTTTATAATTATTAATACAAGTTATCTCCTCTTTATTTTTTAATGAGGATAAAAGTATATCACTACAGAGTAAGGGAATCTCCTTCTTTACTTCAGGTACTAAAATTGAATCAACTTTTTTAGGTTTTGAAATGTTTTCCTCTTTTTTTATAACTCTTGCTATAGGCTTAGGTTTTACAGGAGCTGTTTTTACTAAAGGTGCTTTTACTATAGCTAGTTTTTTTTCTGGCACAGGAGAAGTTTGTTTAGCTCTTATTTGCGTAGGAATAATTTTTTTTGCAATTGTTTTTTTTGCCATTATTTTATTTGGTTTTGACAAAATTATTTTTTGTAAAGCTCTATTAAGACTTGAAAAATGAACGGGTTTTTGAAGGAGTGCAACAATTCCAATGTCCAATGTTTCAAGTAATGAAAAGTCACTATTTCTATAGCTTAATACTACCACTGATATTTTTGGTTGCAACTCTTGCATCTCTACAATCATCTCAAAAGCATTTTTATTTAATAGATTTAAATCTGTTAAAACAATATCAGGTTTAGTCTGTTTATATTTTTCTAAACCTTCAACTCCATTATATGCTTGATATACATTAGAAAAAATTTTTTTTAAATGTGTACTTATTTTTGCTTGTAATGATGTATTGTTATCTATATATAAGATTGATAAATCACTTGTACGTTTTTTTGTTTTAATTTCATTTTTCATTGAGTTTATTATACGATAATTTAACTTTAATAATTTTATTAGAGTGTAATAAATTCTATAATCTGGCAAAGCATTTAATACAATATAAAAATATAAGTATAGTTTAGATATACTAGCGAAAATTAATATAAGGACAAAAAATGTTTCACGAACATAGAGAACTAGTAACAGAATTAAAAACTTCAAATGCACACTTCAAAAAAGTATTTGATGCACATAATGATCTTCACGATAAACTTGAAAAAGCAGAGGAAGGTGGAGTTGATCATATTAATCCATTAGAGATTGAAAAAATGAAAAAAGAGAAACTTAAGCTTAAAGATGAAGCTTATGCAATGATTATGGATCTTAAAAAAACAAAATAGTTTTTGTTAATTAACGTATAGAAAAAAGGCTAAGTGTTCTTCACTTAGCCTTTTTTGATTTTTAAGGATTTATTAGATAAAATAAAATAATTTTAAAAACAAAGGTAATCATAACATATGGAAAATCTTTTCGAATCACAAGATATAGTTGATATTAAAATTGAAGACTCAATTAAAGCTTCATACTTAGACTACTCAATGAGTGTTATTATAGGTCGTGCTCTCCCTGATGCTAGAGATGGTTTAAAACCAGTTCATAGAAGAATACTTTATGCAATGCATGATTTAAATATGACTTCACGAACACCTTATAAAAAATCTGCGAGAATTGTCGGTGATGTTATTGGTAAATACCATCCACATGGGGATAGTTCGGTATATGATGCTTTAGTTAGAATGGCACAAGATTTTGCGATGCGTGTTCCATTAGTAGATGGTCAAGGAAACTTCGGTTCTGTTGATGGTGATAATGCAGCGGCGATGAGATATACAGAATCAAGAATGACAAAATTAAGTGAAGATGTTCTTAAAGATATTGATAAAGATACAGTGAATCATACAGCAACTTATGATGATATGGGAAAAGAACCTGCTGTTATGCCTACAAGGGCTCCCTTATTACTTATTAATGGATCAGAGGGTATTGCTGTTGGTATGGCTACAAAAATTCCACCACACAATCCAACAGAAGTGATGAATGGACTTTTGCATTTAGTAGATAACCCACAAGCTGAAGCTACTGATCTTATGGAGTTTATAAAAGGTCCAGATTTTCCAACGGGTGCTACTATTTTTGGGAGACAAGGTTTCACTGAAGCATATAAAACTGGTCGTGGTAAAGTGAAGATGAGAGCAAAACATCACATTGAAACGAAAGGGAAAAAAGAGATTATTATCTTAGATGAACTTCCTTACCAAGTAAATAAAGCTAGATTAGTAGAGCAAATTGCAACTTTATCAAAAGAGAAAATGATTGAAGGTATTTCTGAAGTAAGAGATGAATCAGATAGAGAAGGTACAAGAGTTGTTATCGAGCTTAAAAAAGATGCAATGGCTGAAATCGTTATGAATAATCTTTATAAACAAACACCAATGCAAGGTACGTTTGGTATTATTTTATTAGCAGTTCATAATAAAGAACCAAAAATATTTAACCTTCCACAAATTTTAAATATTTTTTTAAATCACAGAAAAACTGTAATCATTAGAAGAACAATTTTTGATTTAGAGAAAGCAAAAGCCAGAGCGCATATCTTAGAAGGTTTAAAAATTGCTTTAGACAATATAGATGAAGTAGTGAAAATCATTCGAGGAAGTACAAATGATGTAGATGCTAATGAAAAGTTATGTGCTGCTTTTGATTTGACAGAGATACAAGCAAAAGCTATTTTAGATATGAGACTAGGGCGTCTTACTGGGCTTTCTCGAGAAAAACTAGAAGAAGAGCTACGTGCATTATTAGAACTAATTGATGAGTTAGAATCAATTTTAAAATCTGAAGAAAAGTTAAATACTATTATAAAAGAAGAATTAACTGAAACTAGAGATAAATATGCTGAGATGAAAGATAAATCTGGTAGATTAATAGCTGATAGAAGAACAGAAGTTGAAGATAGTTATGATGATATTGATATTGAAGATTTAATTCCAAATGAACCAATGGTAGTGACGATTACACATAATGGTTATGTAAAAAGAGTACCTATTAAAGCTTATGAGATGCAAAGACGTGGTGGTAAAGGGAAAGTTGCTGTTACTACACATGATGATGATTTTATAGAAAGATTTTTCGTAAGTAACACTCACGATACTTTACTATTCGTTACAAACTTTGGTCAACTATACTGGTTAAAAGTATACAGAATCCCAGAGGGTGGAAGAACAGCAAAAGGGAAAGCCGTAGTTAATCTTATCAACCTTAAAGAAAATGAAAAAATTATGGCTATTATCCCTACAACTGATTTTGCAGATGATAAATCTATGGCATTTTTTACGAAAAATGGTATAGTGAAAAGAACAGCATTAAGTGATTTTTCTAATATTAGAAGTAATGGTGTACGAGCGATTGTTCTTGATACAGATGAAGAGGGTAATGTAACTGATGAGATTGTAACCGCTCAAATTACTTTACCAGAATCTAAATATCTTATGATATTTACAGCACTTGGTCAAGTGATTAGATTTGATATAGATAAAACAAGAACACAAGGTAGAACAACTCGTGGAGTTAGAGGTATCAAGTTTAAAGATGAAAAAGATTTTGTAGTAGATGCTGATGTTATTGAAAATGAAGAGCAAGAGTTGTTAACTGTAAGTGAAAATGGTGTTGGTAAACGAACAGAAGTTGAAGCATATAGATTAACTAATAGAGCTGGTTCTGGTGTGATTTCTATGAAGCTAAGTCCAAAAACTGGGAAAACAGTAGTTGGAAATGTAATTGTGGATGAAGGACAAGACCTTATGGCACTTACATCTATTGGTAAAATGATACGAGTAGATATGAATACAATTAGAAAAGCAGGGAGAAATACATCTGGAGTGACTATTGTAAATGTTGATAAAGATGACAAAGTTGTAAGTATTGCAAAATGTCCAAAAGCAAAAGATGACGAACTAGATATTCAACTAGCTGATGATATGGCTGGTGTAGATTTAGAAGAAAGAAATTTATTAAGTAAAGAAGAGGAATAAGAAAAAAAATGAGTGGAAAATATAACGTTGCCGTAGTTGGTGCAACAGGTGCAGTTGGTGAAGAACTATTTAGAGTTATGGAAGATTTAAATTTTCCAGTAGGTGAATTATTACCATTAGCTAGTGCTAAGAGTGTTGGTACAAGTATAACTTTTAACAATAAAGACTATCCAGTTGTAGAATTAACAGATACAGTTTTTGAAGAAAATGAAGTTCATATTGCCTTTTTTAGTGCAGGTGGTTCTATTTCTGAAAAATTTGCTAAGTATGCTGTAGAGGGTGGCGCTGTTGTTATTGATAACACTAGTCATTTTAGAATGGATGCAAATGTTCCATTAGTAGTTCCAGAAGTAAACCCAGAAGATATAAACTTATGGAGAGAAACAGGTATCATTGCAAATCCAAATTGTTCAACAATTCAAATGGTACAAGCGCTTAAACCTTTAGATGATTTATATGGTATTAAAAGAGTTGATGTATCAACTTACCAAGCTACTTCTGGAGCTGGAAAAGCAGGTATGGAAGAACTAGTAATGCAGATGCAAGACTTTTTTGCATTTAAATTAGATGAGACAAAAAAAGAAGCATTTATGCACCAAATCGCTCTAAATGTTATTCCACATATTGATGTACCACAAGAAAATGGATTTACTAAAGAAGAGATGAAAATGGTAAATGAAACACAAAAAATTCTTAAAAAAGATATTGCAGTTGCTGCTACTTGTGTAAGAGTTCCAGTTTTACGATCGCATAGTGAATCTTTAACAGTAACATTTCAAAATGATATCGATGTTGATTTAGATGAAGTAACAAATGCATTAGAAAACTTTGAAAATGTAGAAGTTTTAAATGATATTGAAAATGGAGTATATCCTATGCCTATTATCTCTACAGATACAGACCTAACTTATGTAGGAAGATTAAGAAAAGATATCTATGATGCAAATGTTTTACATATGTTTAATGCAGCTGACCAAGTAAGAGTAGGTGCTGCTACAAATTCTGTAAGAATTGCTATAAAATGGATTGAGTTTCAAAAAGAGGATATTTAGAAATATGCTCGAAAAACTATTTGAAGGTACGATTTGGCGAAGTAGATTTGTAGTTATATTAGCAGTGATTTTTGGTTTAATTGGTGCATTTGTATTATTTATTGTTGCATCTTTAGATATTTGGGGTGTTGCTGTTTATACTTTTAATACTATTATTACAAGTGCACACCCAAAAAACTTTCATGAGGATATAGTAGCTGGTATCATTGGTGCAGTTGATTTGTACCTTATAGCCGTGGTTATGTTTATATTTGCCTTTGGTATTTATGAACTCTTTATCTCAGAAATAGATGAAGCAAGTAAAGATACAAAAAGTAGTAAAATACTTGCTATTCATTCATTAGATCAATTAAAAGATAAAATTGCAAAAGTTATTGTTATGGTTCTTGTAGTAAACTTTTTTCAAAGAGTTTTACATACAGAATTTACAACAGCTTTAGAGATGTTGTACTTTGCGCTTTCAATTGCAGCATTAGCTGTAGGACTATATTTTTTAGGAAAAGTAGGTAAACATTAACAGTTTTAGTTTACTGTTATTTGTTACAATTATATATTAGAAAAAGGAATTAAACACATGGGTAAAATATTTGTAGATGCATGTTTAGGAAAAGAAACACCATATTCTCCAGTATGGATGATGAGACAAGCAGGAAGATATCTTCCTGAATATATGGCAGTTCGTGCAGAAGCAGGAAACTTTTTAAATCTTTGTCACGATCCAAAAAAAGCTGCTGAAGTTACTATTCAGCCTTTAGATATCGTAGGTGTTGATGCTGCTATTTTATTTTCTGATATTTTAGTTATACCAGATGAGATGGGTATGGATTTAGAGTTTATAAAAGGTTTTGGACCAAAATTTCATGACCCTATCGTAACAGAAGAAGACGTAGATAATTTAATAGGTGGAAAAGAAGCGAGTAGTAAATTAACGTATGTTTATGATACTATCAAACTTTTAAGAGAACAGTTAGACCAAAGAGGCGATGATAAAGCACTTATTGGTTTTACGGGTGCTCCTTGGACTCTTGCTACTTATATGATTGAAGGTCAAGGGACAAAAACATATAACCTTTGTAAAAAAATGATGTATGAAAATCCAGCACTTTTACATAAAATTCTTAGAAAAGTAACAGAAGTTGTAAAACTGTATATGGAAAAACAAATTCAATCTGGTATTGATGTTGTACAAATTTTTGATTCTTGGGCATCTGCAATTGAGCCATCAAAATACAATGAATTTTCATGGCAATATATGGTAGAAATAGCTGACTATTTAAAATTAAAATATCCAGAAACACCAATCATTATGTTCCCTAAAGGTGTAAGTGCATTTATCTCTTCTGGTTTAGTATACGGAAACTTTGATGTATTTGGTGTAGATTGGGGAACTCCAATGGCACTAGCAAAAGAGAAACTAGGTGATAGATATGTACTTCAAGGAAATATGGAACCTTGTAGATTATATTCTCAAGAAGCAACTACAGCTTGTGTAGAAGGTATCCAAGAGATTATGGGTGGGAAAAGACATATTTTTAATCTAGGACACGGAATACTTCCAGATGTTCCTGTAGAAAATGCAAAACACTTTGTAAGTGAATGCCAAAGAGTAAGCGGAAAAAAACAATAACGTGAACAATATAATATTCGGACCCATTCCATCAAGAAGATTTGGAATGAGTCTAGGTATAGACCTCTCTCCCAATGTAAAACAATGTAATTTTGACTGTTTATATTGTGAACTTTCTTATGCTAAAACTTTATCAAAACAAATAGATGTGATTAGTGTAGATAAAATCATGACACAGCTAAAATCATCACTTAAAAATCATAAAAATATTGATGTGATAACATTTACTGCAAATGGCGAACCTAGTTTATACCCACACTTAAGTGAACTTATCGATGAGATAGATAAAATCAAAGGTGACGTAAAAACATTGATTTTAAGTAATGGTGCAAATATTTATGAATCAGAGATACAAAAAACTCTTTGTAAAATAGATATAGTAAAACTTTCTTTAGACTGTGTAAGTGAAGAGTGTTTTAAAAAACTTGATAGAATTGACGAGAGTGTAGATGTAAGTCAAATAGTAAGTGGTATGGTTGAGTTTAGAAAACTTCATAAAAAGCAACTTATCATTGAAACATTATTTGTAAAAACTTTAAACGATAAAGATAGCGAAATAGAAGGTCTGAAAATAGCATACGATCAAATACAACCCAATCGTATAGATATAGGAACTATAGATAGACCACCTGCCTATGCAGTCAAACCTGTAACGCATGAAGTGTTAGTAAATATAGCAGATACTTTTGAAGGCTTACCAGTAACTATAGCTCATAAAAATAAAATAGTAAACAAACAATCTTTTGATAAAAATGAAATCATTACACTCTTATCAAGACGTCCATTAACTTTTGATGATGTTGAAAATACATTTGATGAAGACTCTTTTTCTATTCTAAATAGCTTAGTAAATGGTGGCAAAATATCTATAGTAAATAACAACGGAGTTAAATTTTATAAAATTTAAAATTTAAGCTAAGTTTAATTGACAAAGATTTAAAAACTTACTATAATTCTGCTACTTAAAAAGATAAACACTTTTTAAACTTTCGGTTTCCGGCATAGCTCAGCGGTAGAGTAGATGACTGTTAATCATTTGGTCCCTGGTTCGATCCCAGGTGCCGGAGCCATTCAAACACAATCCCCTTATATATCACGTTTTAACAACATTCACAACAACAAAAATCAAGTTTTTACAACAATATGAAGAAATAGAATCATATTTAGCCGCCAATTCACATTTAAAGTGGAACACCACCATCTAAATTAATCTATTAAATTCTGCCACTTTTTTTCTCAAAAACTCCTTGAAAAAGGCTTCATTTGGAGTAAGAAATTTGAAGGTCTTCTTTTGGATTGAAATTTCTTATTGCAATCATTCCATTTATATCTTTGTACACCGTTTTGAATACCAATTTTTTTAGTGTGATTTTGTGAACAATTTGGAAAAGTTTTATTGTTTTTTAGAGCTATGAGACTTTCAATACAATATTTTATTATATATGAGTATAATTATCTTTTTTAGACATTGAGATGAATTTATATAGTAATCAAGTTGAATTTAATCTCACTGTAAGACTCTTATAAGACTATATATTATAATCTTATCAATAAGCAAATAAAAAAGAATACGAAGGTAATAAAATTGAAAAAAAACAATTTTTTAAAAGAATTAACTGTATTGTATGTCGAAGATGAACAATATGTAAGAGAAGAGATAGAAGATATGTTAAGTATAAAAGTGCATAAACTTTTAACAGCTTCAAATGGACAAGAAGCACTTGATATATACGAAATAGAAAAAAATCAAATAGATATTATTATTACTGATATACAAATGCCAGTTATGAATGGTTTGGATTTTATAAATAATGTACGTAAAGATAATCAAGATATTCCTATTATTATTACTACTGCTTTTAATGAAATAGAGTTTTTAAAAAAAGCGATTGATCTGCATGTGGATAAATATATAACAAAACCAATCGATATAGTGCAACTTTTCACAGTAATAAATAGAGCTTCTTTGGTACTAGAACAAAAGAAGAAAATCAATCAAAGAGATTTGATTATTCAAACTATACTTGATTTGAAGCCTTATTATTCATTACTAATAGATAAAAATAATTTATCGAAAGTAGCAAAAGAGATACTTGAAAGATTAGATTTTTTCGAAGATGATATTTTAGAAGTAAAATTTCAAAATGAGACAAAACCTAATGAAACAATAAATACAATCGAAAAACTTATAGAAAAAATATCTTCTTTACAAACAAATCCAGAAGTAATTGAGTTTTTATATTTAGAAAATAAATCAAAAAAAGATATCAAGTATATCATTAAACCCTATTTTTTTGATAAATCTGAACTTTTTGTACTCTCTTTTTTTGAAAGTGACAAGATAGATTATACTGGGAATTGTTTTGAATGTATGGATAATAATCCAGATAAATTGAAAAGATAATGATGCAAAAAAAAATTTACTATCGACTTATCGTTATCCCTATTTTATTGATTGTTACTGTTGTATCATTTATTACAGTTTATAACATTAACACTTGGGAAAAATATAAGAAGGAAGTTATTTCAGAGCTAACAGTAGCCTATACAAAAAGAAATAAAGAGAAAGTGGAACATGATGTTCATCATTTTATCAATGATATCGAATATATAAAAAAGGAACATCACAAAGAAGTTAAAAAAAGAATAAAAAATAAAGTTAATAAGCTCACTTCTAGTCTCAAAAGTGATTATATCTATAATAAAAATATGAAATCTACGGCAGTTTTAAAAGAAGAACTTTTAAATATTGTAAGAAGCCAAAATAAACATGGGAGTGATAACTACTTTTTTGTTCTTGATATAGATAGTTCAGAAGCATTGGTTCATAATATCTCAAGTCTAGAAGGTAAAAAAGTTCGTGAAAAAAAAGATGTAAGGGGTACGTATACTTTTAAATCAAAAGTTGCTATGTTAAAAAATAAAAATGAAAGTTACCAAACGCTTTATTTTGAAAAACCGACAAACCCAAATGAACAATTTGAAAAAATTGTTTATTTTACAAAGTTTAAATACTTTAATTGGATTATAGGAACGGGTGTATATATCAAAGATGAAGAGAAAAAGATTCAAAAAAAAATTATAGAAAAATATAACACTATTCAAACAAACCTTTCAAATTATATTTTTGTTTCAGAAGTTCATAATATAGATGGTGGAATTGATTTTGCAACTATTCGAGTAATGCCAAATAAACGTGAACTTATAGGAAAAAAAATATCTGACAATAATATAGAAACAAAAGTTAAAAATTATAGAAAAACATATTTGAAATTATTAAAAAAAGAAGGCAAAGGGTATGTTGACTATTGGTATAAAAAACCAAACAGTCAAAAACAAGGGAGAAAAGAAAGCTATATGTATCTTTATAAACCTTGGAATTGGATAGTGGGGAGTGGTTTCTATTTTGACGATTTAGAAACACAAATTAAACATAAAGAAAAAATCATCTCTGAAGAGGTGAAAGATAAAACATATAAAACTTTTTATACAGGTTTGTTTTTTATCTTTATATCTATGATTGTTTTTTATACTTTTGCCAAAAATATTGTGGCTATAATAGATAAATATATAGATAGAATAGCAAAACAAAAAAACACATTTAAAGCATTGTTTGAAAATACATCTGATGGAATTATACTCATTCAAGATGGATACTTTTACAATTGTAATCAAGCAATACTTGATATGTTTGGTTTTGAATCAAAAAGGAAGAGTATTATAGGGAAAAGACCTTGTGACCTTTCTCCTGAAGTGCAAGAAAATGGTACAAAAACAAAAGAGAAAGCATTGGAATATATGGAAAAATGTTTAGCTGGAGAAGATGTAAATTTTCAATGGAAACATCAAAGAAAAAATGGTGAAATATTTGATGTAGAGGTAACATTTACAAAAATTATATTAGAAAATGATGAAATTATTCATGCAGTTTTAAGAGATATGAGTCAAAAAAATGCTTTAGAAAAAGAAGCAAAACAAAAAGATAGTATTTTGATTCAACAATCAAAAATGGCAAGTATGGGAGAGATGATTGGAAATATCGCACATCAATGGAGACAGCCACTAAATGCATTAGGATTAACAATTCAAAAAATAAAAATGTATCACGATGAAGATATGCTCACAAGTAAAGAACTTGATAAATCAGTAGCAAAAAGCCAAATGTTAATCAATAAAATGTCAGTGACTATTGATGATTTTAGAAACTTCTTTAAAGTGAACAAAGTAAAATCACAATTTAGTATTAATGAAGCTATCCATAATACATTTGTCCTTCTTGAGTCAAGTTTAGCTCATCATAATATAAAGTTAACAGTAGTAACAAAAGATGAAATAACTTTACTAGGATACAAAAATGAGCTAGAGCAGGTTTTATTAAATCTTATCAATAATGCAAAAGATGCCTTAATTGATAATCACATAAGTAATCCAAATATTGAAATTATTCTTTCTCATAGTCCAAATATTATTACTATAGAAATAAATGACAATGCCAATGGAGTACCTGCTCATATAATAGATAAAATTTTTGAACCATATTTTACTACAAAAGAGCAAGGAAAAGGGACAGGTATTGGATTGTATATGTCAAAAATGATAATAGAAAATAATATGGAAGGTGTTTTAAAAGTGAAAAACATAGAAAAAGGTGCTTCTTTTATTGTGCAATTAAAAAAAGAGAGTATAAATGAATAAGTTTACAAAACTAAAAAGTTTAAATGTATTGTATATAGAAGATGATATTGATGTACGAGAAGAGGTTGAAGATCTTTTGCGTCTTAAAGTAGGTATATTACATGTAGCAAAAAATGGACAAGATGGTTTAGAAAAATACCAACAATATAATCCTGATATTATTATAACAGATATAAAAATGCCAGTAATGGATGGAATGACGATGATAGAAAAAATTCGTTCAGAAGATATCTCTATACCCATTATTATAACTTCTGCATTTAATGATACAGAATTTTTTAAATCTGCTATTGATTTGCATGTAGATAAATATATTATTAAACCAATAAACATAATGCAACTTTTTGAAGTCTTAGATCGAGCAGCACTTGTGATATATCAAACTCAAGAATTGCAACATAAAGATGCAATATTAAAAAATAAAGAAAAAATTTCTGCAATTGGCGAATTACTTGAAAATATTGCACATCAGTGGAGACAGCCATTATCAATGATAAGCACGAGTGCCTCATCTTTACAGATGCAAAAAGATATGGGAACCATGACTGACAAAACTGTTGAAGAGATGTGTGAAAATATAAATAACAGCGCACAAGATTTATCTAAAATAATAGATAGATTTGCAAAATTATTTACAGATAAAGGTTTACGTGAAGTGTTAAATTTAAAGGAGATAATAGAGAACTATTATAATATGATAAAGACCTCTTTTAGAGAAAATGGTATCACTTTAATATGCCGTTTAAATGATGTGAGTTTACTCGCTACTCAAAAAGATATAGTTCAGATACTCTTTACTCTTTTCTCAAATGCAAAAGATATTTTACTTATAAATAGTGTAAAAGATAAGGTGATTCTTATTGAGCTTTTTAAAAATAATGATAAGATTATTTGCTCGGTTCAAGATAGTGGTGGTGGAATAGAAGAGAAAAATATTTCTAAAATTTTTGATCCTTATTTTACTACGAAACATCAAAGCCAAGGGACTGGATTAGGGTTGTATTTAGTGTATGAAATTGTGCATACTTCACTTAATGGTGAGATAGAAGTTACAAATGATACATTTACATATGAAAATAATGATTATTATGGAGCGAAGTTTACTATTACATTATAATAGATAAATAAAAAGAGAATGTGTCTCTTTTTATTTTTTATTTCTTTTCTTTGAGGCTTTTGCCATTTTTGCTTTTTTCTTTGCTTTCTTTTTTGCTAAGTCTAAGTTTACACCTTTTCTAGCATTAACTATTTGTTCATCCTGTTCAGACTTCTGTGTAAATGCCACTTTTACTGCATTTTTGTTTTGATTACCTTTTGCTGCTAGTTTGTCCATTTTTTTTGTATTTACTTTTGAACAATTTATCTCTTTCATACATTTCCTTTACAATTTTAGCATTTTATTGAAATAGTTATAAAAAGTAAATTATATCTGTATAATTAATACTAATTTAGTTAGAATAAAATATAATACTTATACTAAAGGATAAAAAATGAAAAAAATACTTATCTCTGGAGCAAGTGGTTTTGTGGGATCTTCTTTAAATGAGTTTTTTTCTAATGATGGATATGAAGTGGTTGCTATTAAAAGAGATCATTTAAATGATATAGATAAACTCAGCTCTTTATTAAATGGTAGTTATGCTGTTATAAATTTAGCTGGAGCTAATATCATAAATAGATGGAGTGAAAGTTATAAAAATCTTTTATATAGTAGCCGAATAAATACAACAAAAGCACTTGTAACAGCTATGGAAAAATGTGAAATAAAACCTAAAGCATTTATTTCTACTAGTGCTGTTGGGATATATAAAAATGATAAAGTATATGATGAAACAACAAGTGAATTTTCAAAAGATTTTTTAGGAAACCTTTGTAAAGATTGGGAAAATGAAGCATTAAAGGCTCAAAAACTAGATGTACAGGTAAGTATATTTAGATTTGGTATCGTTATGGGAAAAGGTGGAGCATTATCTAAAATGATCACCCCTTTTAAACTAGGCTTGGGTGGAACAATCGGAGATGGGAAACAAGCTTTTTCTTTTGTTCATATAAATGATTTGTTACATGCTTATAAGTTTGTAATTGATACAGCTTTGTGTGGAGTTTTTAATATAACAGCACCTGTTCCTACTACAAATTTGGGTCTTACTAAAGCATTAGGAAAATATTTACACAGACCAACTCTATTGCCAATTCCACAATTTGTGCTGAATTTGGTTTTAAGTGAAGGGGCAAAGGTACTTACGGATGGACAGCAAGTAGTACCAAACCACTTAGAAAAAAGTGGATTTGTGTTTCAATATAAAACGATAGAAAAAACAATAGAAAGCCTAGTCTAATGAAATCATTAGACTAAATATTTTCTATATCTTTAACTTCTGATCCAGAAAGTAATTCCATTTTATTTTCAACAATATCTAAAAATTTCATTTTATTTTTTTCATCCATATTTTCATTTAACATCTCTAAAATATATTTTATACCATTTGCATTTATCTTTTTTACACTTGCTAAATAATGTACAAAAGAGATAACTTTTACATCATCTATAGAGTACAATTTTTTATGTTCTAGTTTTAAAGGAAGAAGTCCTTTCTCTTCATACATTTTTAAAGTTCTTACTTTTGCAGACAATAATTCAGAGATACTACTCAGTGGTAAAATATCTTTAGTGTTATCTAATAGTGCCATAGGAATCCTTTTTTGGAATTATAGTTTATATAAGCTGATTTTTTTGTTATGAAAATAAGTTTATATAAAGACTATTGTGTTATTTTACAGAAAATATGTAAATAAATTACAAAAAATATGAATAAAAATACACTTACTGTGTAATAAAGTTGATTTGTAAATGTAAATAATTTCATAAATAATAAAATATTTTTAATTATTTTGTAAATTATTTGACACGAAAAAGGATAAAAATGAAAACAGATTATAAGGCAGGTCAACACAATATACGAACATTTGGATTAGATATTCATAATCCAGTATTTATTATAAGTGCTATTCTTATTTTAGTATTTGTAATAGCTACTTTAGCTTCACCTACAGAAGCAAAAGAGATACTCGATGGTGCAAAATGGTGGTCGATAAATAATTTTGATTGGTTATTTATGCTTACAGCGAACATACTATTAATATTTTGTATTGCATTAATTTTTTTACCTGTAGGTAAAATCAAAATTGGTGGAAAAGATGCAAAGGTAGAGTATACTAATTTTGCATGGTTCTCTATGCTTTTTGCTGCAGGTATTGGAATAGGGCTTATGTATTGGGGTGTTGCTGAACCTGTTGCCTATTATACTGGGTGGTGGCATACACCTTTAGGTGTAACTCCTCGTACACCTGAAGCACAAGAGCTAGCAATGGGAGCTACTATTTTTAATTGGGGAATCCATGCTTGGGCTATATATGCAACAGTTGGTTTATCTTTAGCATTTTTCTTTTATAATAGAAAACTTCCTTTAACAATGAGATCTGTATTTTATCCCCTATTAAAAGAAAAAATTTGGGGATGGCCTGGGCATATAATAGATTTGCTTGCTGTATTTGCTACTATATTTGGACTTGCTACATCGTTAGGATTAGGAGCACAGCAAATATCATCTGGTTTAAATTTTTTATTTCAGATTGAAAAAAATGTAAATGTTGAAATTATTACAATTATTTGTATCACCTCTCTTGCAATTATTTCTGTTGTAAGAGGTTTAGAAGGTGGTGTTAAAGTTTTAAGTAAAATCAATATTTTACTTGCATTCTTTTTAATGTTATTTGTGATTTTAGTAGGACCACAGTTTTCTATATTTTCAGGTGTTGCGAATACAATTCATGATTATTTTTCAAATATTGTAACTCTAAGTGAGTTTAGCGATAGAAAAGATGAAGAGTGGTTTCATGGATGGACTATTTTTTATTGGGCATGGTGGATTGCATGGTCTCCTTTTGTTGGTATGTTTATCGCTCGTGTATCTAAAGGACGTACAGTAAGAGAGTTTTTACTGGCAGTTTTATTTTTACCTACATTAGTAACTATAATATGGATGAGTACTTTTGGTCTAACAGCTATTGAGCAAATAAATGCAGATATCGGTGCTTTAGTAGGTGGGATAACAGATAAATCAATTGCAATGTTTCAAATGTTAGAAAATTTACCTTTTGCAACTTTTACTTCTATACTTTCTATTGTATTGATTGTAATATTTTTTGTTACATCATCTGATTCTGGGTCATTGGTAATTGATAGTATCACAGCAGGTGGAAAAGTGGATGCACCAGTAAAACAAAGGGTATTTTGGGCTATCTCTCAAGGTTTAGTTGCTATTGCTTTATTGTATGTAGGTGGTGCTGATGCATTAAGTGCCCTGCAAGCTGGTTCTATTGCGACTGCTTTACCGTTTACTCTTATATTACTAGCTATGGCTTATAGCTTGTACAAAGGTTTACATTCTGAATTAAAAAGACAAAAATAAAAGAGTTAGTTTACTCTTTTATTATGTTCTTCTCCCCAAAAATAGAGTTGTTTTAAAATAGGTTTGAGTGTTTCTCCATAAGTTGTTAAAGAGTATTCAACTTTAGGTGGAACGACTGGATATACTTCTCTATGTACGATTCCATCCTCTTCTAATTCTCTTAGTTTTTGGATGAGCATTTTTTGAGTGATTCCATATATTGATTTTTGTAATTCATTAAATCTTTTTTTCTCATCTCGTAAATACCATAAGATAAGAATCTTCCATTTACCATCTATTGCTTCCATTGCCACTTCAATATTACATTTTATTCTGTTTTTTTTCTCATCTGATTCTTTAATTTTTGCCATATTTTATCCTATAGTATCTTTTTAGTAAGTACATATACTTTTCGTTAGTTCTTGACATTATAGCAACATTATTATAAACTTTGTGCATAAAAAATAAAAGGATACACAATGAAAAATAGAGCATTTGTAGTAAATAAAACGCAAGAGGGGAAGTTTACTTCAGGAGTAGAAGAGATTCAAATTCCTACAATTGGAGAAAATGAAGTACTTATCAAAGCATCATATTCTAGTTTGAATTTTAAAGATGCCTTAAGTTCAGTTGGAAATCCTGGAGTTACAAGAAATTTTCCTCATGTGACGGGTATTGATGTGGTAGGAGTAATAGAAGAGAGTAATAGTTCTGAGTTTACCAAGGGTGATGAGGTATTAGTAACAGGATATGATATGGGTATGAATAGTGATGGTGGTCATCAGTCGTTTGTAAAAGTACCTGCTTCTTGGGTGGTTCAAAAACCTGCAAATATTACAAGTAAAGAGCTTATGACTTATGGAACAGCAGGACTTACAGCAGGATTAAGTGTAAATGAATTATTAAATAATGGTATTTTACCCGAGTCTGGTGAGATATTAGTGACAGGAGCTACTGGGGGAGTAGGCTCAATAGCGGTATCTATTTTGAGCAAACTCGGATTTGATATTGTAGCTATAAGTGGAAAAGAAGATAAAATACCATTTTTAAAAGATCTGGGTGCCAAAGAAGTGATTTTAAGAAAAGATTTTGACACAGAAAATAAAAAACCGATGGGAAAAGAAAGGTTTGCAGGTGTGGTTGATACTGTAGGTGGAAATATCTTAGCTGAAGCATTAAAAGTATTAAAATATGATGGTGTAGCTACGTGTTGTGGATTAACATCATCCTTTGCATTAGATACAAATGTATTTCCATTTATTTTAAGAGGTGCGAGACTTATAGGGATAGATTCTGTTGAGTGTAAAATAGAGAAAAAAATAGCGGTATGGAATAAACTTGCAAATGAATTTAAAATAGATACTTTAGAAACTATTACAAAGGAGATAGAACTAAAAGATTTAGCACAAGCATATCAGACATTATTGGATGGTAAAGCAGTAGGGAGATATTTAGTAAAAATATAAAGTTTAGGCTAGAAGAAGAGTTTTTAAACTACTCTTCTATTCTATTTTTGAAAAATCTTCGACATCTACGCCACAGTCAGGACAGGTCCAATCTTCTGGTAAATCTTCAAAGGCTGTTCCTGCTGGTACTCCATTTTCAGGGTCACCTAATTCTGGGTCATAAATATAGTCACATACATCGCATTGATATTTTTCCATTGTAAATTCCTTGTTAGTTTAGTTAAATTCTATTTATATTTTCTTAGCTGAAGTTGAAATAATAATTTTAGTTTCTTTTTTCTTTATAATATTTGAAAATTCCAAAGATCGTAATAATAATCCAAAAAACTTCAATGATAAATGAACCTAAATTAAAATGAACACATAACGAGATAAGGAGTAATACAGCTCCTATTAAGTTAATATATTGAAACTTTAGTGATTTTGAATTATAACTTCCTATTTGTAGTAAAAGATAAGCATACACTATACAAATCATACCTAAAAAACCGATTATTTGAAATATATCCAAATGTTCCATATAACTGCACCTTTAAACTTTTTGTAACTATATCCAAATTTTACAAAATTATTTTTGTAATGCAAAGGTAATTTTTATCATTTATAATGAAATAAAAAAATCTAAGGATATCATTTGCTTAATTATTTTACAACAGTTAAATCAAAACTCAATATTATCTCTTTTTTCACAATATCTGGGTTTACAATACTCTTAATTCTTTTAACATATTATTCAACAACTCAAAAAAAATATTTACACGTACTTGATAATTTAACTGATTTAAGAATTGCAATTTCTGAATTAAATCATATCTCTAATCTTGATGATGGTAGTGGTAATTTTAAAAAGAAATTCCAAAATACTAACCAAAAATACAATAAACTTCATGATGCAACAGATGAAGTGAATTTACAGTTTGATATCTGGGAAAAGTTCGAAAAACAACTACTAAAATCAAATACATCATATCAAATCGTTATGAAAAAACAAAAAGAGATTAATGGAAATTTATCTAAAATGTTAGAAGCAAAAAAGAATATCAATTCAATTTTTACAGAAGTATATGATTATAAACTTTTACAATATATGATGACTTTGGAGTTATATGAAAAAAATTTTTTATTAACAAAAAAGATTGATTTGAAAAAATTTGGTAGGGTTCACTTTAAAATGCGAAGGTCTGTTCGTGGATCTGAAAACTTTACCACAAATAAACTTATGCAGAAAAAAATAAATAATGAATTAATTGACTATAAAAAAATGTTAACTTTAGTTGTAGAAAATCAAAAACAAATAGATATATTACACTTCACTTTAAAAAAAGAATTTGAAAAAACATCAGAAATTTTAGGAAAGTTAAATGAAGTGATACATACTGAAGTGGAGATAAAAAGTGAGAATTTATTTTATATGATTTTCTCTATGGCGTGTTTTATTGTTTTGATCGAATTTATTATCGCTATGATGATATCTGCAGAGATAGTGAAAAACATCAGAGTGATTCAAAATGGTTTAAGAAGTTTTTTTGATGTGATAAACTATAAAGCAGATGATGCAGATAATCTGACGATTAACTCAAAAGATGAATTTTCTGAGATAGCACAGGAAATCAATAAAAATATAGTAAATAGTGTAAAATTAATCAATCACAATAAAGAGGTATTAGAAGAAACCAATGACGTTTTACAAAAAGTTGCAAATGGTTTTTATGGATATAAAATACCACACCATAATAATGTCTCACCCAATGTGAAAGATTTAATTAAAAATGTAAATAAAATGTTAGATGAAACAAAACATAAATTTGATATTTTAAATAAAGCATTAGAAGCATACGGTCGGTATAATTTTGAATATTCTGTCCCGAAAAAAAGTGAAACAGGATTGTATGGTGATTTTGGTACACTCGTAGCGAGTACAAAACTTATAGGAAATAATGTTTCTGAATTTTTAGCAGTTATATTAAATACAGGTGATAAACTTAATGCAGATACGTCTACATTAAGTAAAAGTTCGATTGAATTATCAAATGCCTCAAACTCTCAAGCAGCATCCTTAGAGGAAACTGCAGCTTCTCTTGAAGAGATAACTCAAAATATACAAAACAATACAAGCAATGTAAATAGAATGTCTCAATATGCAAAAGAGTTATCCAATTCTGCGACTAAAGGGAAAGAACTCTCAAATAAAACAGCAGAATCTATGGATGAAATAAATATTCAAGTATCCGCTATAAATGAAGCAACATCGATTATTGATACTATATCATTTCAAACAAATATTTTAAGTTTAAATGCCGCAGTTGAAGCAGCCACTGCAGGTGAAGCTGGAAAAGGTTTCGCGGTAGTTGCCCAAGAGGTTAGAAATCTTGCTACGAGGTCAAAAGAAGCAGCTCAAGAGATAAAATCACTTGTACAAAAAGCAACACAAACAACAATGCAAGGGAAACAAATAGCTAAAGATATGAGTGTAGGATATGAAAATCTGAACAGTCATGTTTCAAATACAATTACTATTATTGATGATGTATCACGAGCAAGTATCGAACAACAGCAAAGTATAGAACAGATAAATAATGCAATCAGTAGTTTAGATGAAAATACCCAAATAAATGCACAAAATGCCCAGTATATTTCAGGGTTATCTACTTCTATATCGAAACTCTCACAAGAGCTTATCAATGCCTCTTCAAATGCAAAATTTAAAGCAAGTTTTAGAAAACAAGTGTGTGATATTGATTTAGTTTACAAAACAGCAGAGTTAAAAAATCATCATATCAATTTTAAAACAGAAAATTATGCAAAAGTTGGTACATATCAACAATGGAATGTAAATACGGAAAATAATTGTGAAATGGGACAATGGATAACACAGTGTGAGCAAAATAATTTAGTATTTACTCAAGATAAAGCATGGGAAGAATTAAAATTTCTTCATTGCAATGTTCATCAATGTGTACAAAAATATGTAGATAAAAATGCACAAAGAGCATCAAACAGTGAGTTAAGACAAATAGCAGCTGATGTGGAAAGTTATACACTATCTCTCTTTGATAAACTGAATGAAATAAAGATAATAAATTGTGAGGCTTTGAATTAAGTTCTCTATAGTAGACTTATATTAAAAATTAACAAGGTTAAATAATGAAAAGAATTACAATAGAAGATGCCCAAAATGAGATGGTTCCTTTTTTACAGAATATACAATCAGTTCTTCTCTCAACAGTAGATAAAGATGCTGAACCATTTGTATCATACTCCCCTTATGTAGAAGATGAAGAGGGGAATTTTTATGTTTTTATTAGTACAGCAGTAAAACACTCACACAATATAAATGCGACAGGAAAAGCTCATATTATGTTTTTAGAAGATGAAAGTAAGACAGAACATATTTATGCAAGAAGACGAATGTACTTTAAAGCAAAAGCTGAAGCTTTTGCAGAAAATGATGAAAGAGAAGAAAAAATACACAATCTATTTAAAGAAAGATTTGCAGATAAAGTGTCATTTTTTTCTATGATGAAAGACTCACGATTTTATAAACTCACACCTTCTGAGGGTAACTTTGTTTTAGGTTTTGGAGGAGCTTTTAAGATATCAGATGATAGAAAAACTTTATCATTAAATGACCAAGGACACTCAAAATCACATGTGGAAGGTCTAAAAAAAGGTCAAAAATAATCTGATTCTAGGTATTTAAAGTTTAAAAAATCTTTTTATTTTTAAAATACCTAGTTTCATACCACTATAACGCATAAGATGTGCTAGTCTTTTCCATTGTGGTTTCTCATAACATGGATTTGGGCATTTTCTACACCGTGGTTTTATATCATGTGGACACTCCAAAAGTCTCTGTATCGAATAATTTATAAGCTCACTACATTCATCACACAACTCTAGTTCTACTTGATAGTTTTGATTTTGGTAGTCAATACTTTTTATATAGTTATGTTGATTTGTATGCTTATCTTTACAGTAAACAGTAAAAAACTTTTTTAATGTTTCCACTTCACTTATAAATTTTTCGTTTGTCATTTTATACTACTGAAATTACTTGTGGTATATTTTTAAATATATTTTCAACTCGCTCTTGCCAGTAAGTACCGAAGAGTTTTTTCTCTTCAGGAGTTGCAACATTTGTCATAATTTTTTGCATCAAAGTTCCTACTTGTGGATTTTGTGCTATGTTTGATGGGTTGTAAACTAGCTCTACTGTTTTCCCTGTGTCTAGTCTTTGTAGTTTTATACTAGAATTTATACTATCATTAAATTTCATAAGATCATGTCGTACAAAGTTACCATTTAAACCTTTGAAACCTAATGTTTCTGTAGCCCCAGTAATATGACTCAATACATTTGCAATCACTCCAGCGACACCTTCACTTGAATCTTCTTGAAAAGATACAAAAATTTCACCTCTTATAGGTGTCTCATTTTCATATAAGGCTTTTAATCCTTCAAGGGCTAAAAGATAAGCACCTGCTACTGTAGGACAACTGTGACCTGCATTTTTTACTACATCTAAGTATGTAAATTCAATCAAACCATTTTCAAATGTCCCTAAAAGATTTGAAAGAGGGTCTTGTAGTTTTATCGTTTCTATTGTATTAAAAAAATCTGGATAGTTCATATTATTTTGCTCCTGTGCAATTTGTTGGTTTCTCCATTGGGAAAAACCAGTCTTTTATGATGAGTAAACTAGATATAAAAGCTAAAATATTCATAACATTGTTATTTGGTAAATCTAAGTAAAAATAACTAATAGGTAGATAAATAACTACAGGGTACTTTACAAAATAGAAGAAAAATATTAAAGTACCATATATTTTATTCATTTTTAATTACCGCTTAGTTTTTGTTTTACTTCATCTGTAGCCATTGTAATATTCCATGCTGGTTCCCATACTACTTCTACTTCTACATTTTGTACCTGCTCACACTCTCTTAATACTGCTTCTTCTACCCACTGTATTATCATCTGATGCAAGGGGCACGCTTTTGTTGAAAGTGTCATGATGATTTTTGCGTTGAAGTTTTCATCACACATTGCATCATAAATAAGTCCCATTTCTACTAAATTAAATCCTACTTCAGGATCGTTTACTGTTGAAACTGCTTTAAAAATCTCTTCTTTTGTTACCATATTTTTTCCTTTTAATTTTTAGTATTTTAGTATTCATTTATATATTCTAGTTTTCATTTTTATTTAAGATTAAAGGAGATAGTATTTCAATAACTAATAAATTTTTATTTGTTATTGAAATACTATCTGCCTTAATGAAAAGATATAACTCCTGAAATCGCGCGTAATCTCTTTGTTAATCTTTAATAAAACTGAATACAGAATACCCCTATATTATTGGTTATTTAAAATTTATCATAAAAAGTAGGTCTTTTAACATAAAAACTGAACCTACAAATAAAAAACTAACTCCTGCTTTAAATATCTCATTTGAAGTGACCAATATCCCAATAGCACCTATAATAACTCCCAAGGCACTAAAGATAAACTGAAATTTACTACTACTTACTGGTACCATATCTGCAAGCATTGGTACTTTTTGTTTCCCTATAAGTGGAGAAAACTTTTGATACCACACTAAAAATGGAACGATTTTATACAGATGCCCATTGATGATAAATGTGATATATCCTAAAAATGCCATCCATCCTATAGTCAAAAGCAAACTTTGACTTGGAACAAAAATATATATGATTCCCATAATGATAGTCAAAAATAAACTAGTATATGAAAAAATCAAAGATTTTAAATAGATATCTTTATCCATTCTTACTCTTGTTTTATAGATGATATACACTTGATAGAAGTATAAACATAAAGACAATAATGTCAATCCATATCCAATATACTCTAAAATCATACTATCAAATAGTGATGATAACATCACAGATACTACACCAAAACTTATCATATAAAGTGCATATTTCACTGGCTTCCAAGAAAAACTATGAGACAACCAAAACATCGGTAAAAGTACTAGACTCATCCCCATGATAGTAACTCCCACATATCCTGCTAACACTAAATACACATGTGCTTTAAGTAATGCTAATACATCAATATCGATAGTCCCAGCATATCCTAAAGCCATCAAGATACCAAATATAAGTCCTAAAAATAAAAAACTATTTGCAAGCACTACACTCACCATCACAAGATTAAGTTTTTTGATCTTTTGTATAGTTAAAAATGTTTCTAAAACAAATATCAGTAAAGCTATAAGTACGATGATACCACCATAAGGTAAAAGAGCAGGGGAGTTTAAGAAACCATATCCCATAAGAACTGTCCCTATAAATAAAAGCGGATAGATGATGTAGTAGAGTTCTACTGCAAAATGTCCCACTTCTAAAACTACGGGTACAAGCTGTGCCATCGCTCCAAATATCACCATCATCACAAATCCAAGTAAAAAGATATGAACCCATGATAAAGTAGTATGATCCATACTACTTAAAGACTCTACATCAAAACCAAATAACAGTAGTGCTGAAAATACAAAACTACAAACACCTATAATAAAATAGGGTGCTATTAGTTTAAATGGTGGTGCAAAGTCTTGTGAAACAACCATTAGTTAGAGCAACCTGTCCCACCACAACCAGTGTCTTCAAAATCAGTTTTTGCATCACCTTCGGCTCTTTTAGTAAAAATTACTTTTGCATTTCCATCTTCTAGTGCATCTAACTCAAAGTTAAAATCGTTTTCTATTTTAGGAAAAAGTCCCATAGGTGGTTTACTATTTATCATCACTAGTTTTTCACCATCTTGGATAGCTTGTAGTCCTGTCATAGCATTTATCATAGGCTCTGGATGTCCACACTTACTACTATCAAACTGTAAAAATGTCACACCATTATCTTCATATTTAAAAAATGGTACTGTTGCACCTTCTAGTTCGATTTGTTCTGCGTTTGCTGGTAGATTATTCATTATAATTCCTTGTATTATTTTATATGAAAGAATTATAATGTAATATTGAGATAATTTTATTGATATGTGTCAATATAGATAATATAACTCAATTTATAATCAGAATAAAATAGTAAAATCCAAATATTGAAATAAGGATAAATAATGGATTATACTAAAATTGATTTAAATGCAAGTGCCAAAAAAGGTTTTGCAGATATATCTGCATATATGGATGAATTAGGAAATTTATCAAATAATATGAAAGCACAACAAAAACTTAAACTTTTAAATCATGAAGTGATACTTCAAGGTCTCAAGCAACTTAACGGACTAAATGCTATTTTAGATGAGAAGGTGGATAGATTGTTGTTCTATATTAAAAAGTCTTTGGTACAGAAAAAAACACCATTCTTAAAAATCTTTTCTTTTCATATTTTAGCTTTTGCAGTTTTATTTATAGGAACAATAGTACTTGATCCAAATATCTCAAGTGTAGGGTATGCTTTGTCTTCTGTAGGGATGGGATGTGCGACTGGAGTTTTGAATCTTATGCTTTTAAGAGAGCGAAAAAAATATGAGATAAATAATCTTTTTTTCTTATTAGAGGAAGAAAAAATTGAAGTGTTAGAACCATTGCATAAAAAACTAGCGAAAAAACTATCAGAATTTCAAGAGTCTCAAAATATAAATAATGAAGAATTAAAAATAGAACTTCAAGAGATTATTGATAAAAATCTATAGCAAAAGAGAATCTAATTCTCTTTTATAAATACTAAGTTTTTTAAACTTCTACTTTCATCTAAACTTTTAAACGCTTCAA